>Ga0315913_1000905_pt1 | contig 29856 bp, 19 predicted proteins | sample MpolsnodulesMG_FD_207736 | JGI IMG/M metagenome (GOLD analysis project Ga0315913, IMG submission 207736) | Medicago polymorpha root nodule microbial communities from Los Angeles, California, United States - small nodules | ecosystem: Host-associated > Plants > Roots > Nodule | place: USA...
ATATGTGGTTGCATACCTTCATTTTTAAGTGTTAACTTTTGTGATTGAGATCTAAACTCATTAATATTTGGTATTAGATATGAATTGAGGATGTTCATGTGGGGAATGGACTGAAAAGCCATACTAGACATGAGAGTGAGTATTAAAGTTTCAGATTGTCAATATTTTGAGACTATATGTGTGTGATTGCACACCTTCATCCAATGAACTAACTTGTGAACTCTACGATGGTCTGATCCTTATTTTTTATTTTAAATGTGGAGAAGTGAGGTGTGTTCGAACCCCGTATTGTTTCTGCCAACTGAGTTAAGCTTACAGAGACGTCTAATCCTTATTAATAACAAGAGAGATGTCATCTTTTTTTTTTTTTAATAAAGAGAAATGTCATCTTAACAACCTTTTAGTTGTCCATCACTATATATTTATAGTGAAATGTACTTACTTAGGGACAAACCCAAATGTAAAAAGTTTGGACACACTCATACAAATGTTTTTTTTAAAGTTAAATTGGTTTAATAATATTGAATGATGTGCCTAATTTATTTATCATTTAATTTTTTTTTATTGTTGTGTGTGTCCAAATAATTTTATTTGTGTTTGTATTTATGTAAGACTTTTTCATGTTTATACCATATAGATATTATTTCATTTTTTAATTACTTATTTCTCTCTCTTATAGTCACATCATTAGTTATAACTTGTGTATTTTTATACTGTTGTCAAATAGTTGTTGCTTTTTGGATGTTCAAATAACATTGCCCTATTAATAGAAATAGAAAGTAAAAATATAATGTGAGTATGAGAGAGAAAGTTGTCGCAAAAGTTATCAAAAAATGATTGTTCAAATATCATTTCTTTAAAAACATAGAAAACAAACACCAACATGGTGTTAGAAGAGTTGTCAATCAATCAATTTTATTGGACCTTTCTAAAACGTAACTCAAGCCAAAAGAGAATTGCTCTTCTCACTTTTGATTTTACTCATTCCTCTAATTTAGCGCGAGTTAACTCATAATGACATTTTACGATCGGTTCAATACCCTTTTAAAACCAATTCAACCGATCTTAAGAGTGTTAATGTGAGTTAGCTGACGTTGAAAAATGCCGAGCATGAGTTAAATTCCGCTGAATGATGTGAGCAATTGAAGGTGTCTAAAGAGCAATTGTTTTCAACAAATAACTCCATTCGAACCATCAATTTTATGAAAAAAATAAAAGTTTTCTTTTTTGTGTATTGAAAAACAAAATAAGAAAAATAAAAAGTGTTTTTTATAAAATATATAAGTCCCAAAACTAAGTCTAAAGGAAAGAATATGCGATTTTTTTTGACAATGGTATGCATTTAAATAACCATTGTATTACATATTATTTGAGAATGAAATATAAGTAAAAAAGAATTTGGTTACAAAATATAAGTAAAATGAGTAAGTGGAAATGTGATGTATGTGGTTAAAAATTTAGTTTATATTTAGTTTATATATAAACTTTTCAACTACCCTTTCCTTTTATAAATATGTTTTTGCAGAATTGAGATGTTGCTGAAAATACTTTAATGTGTTATGAGAGTTGACTCAATTGGTAAAAAATTGACTCATCCACACGATTATGGATTCGTTGAGCCTTGAGGTCTATCATGGCCGAGTTCCACCTAAGTGACTTTGAATTTTTGTAATATTGGTGACTCTCTCTCTATCATTCTCTCTAATCAAAATAATTTATTTTAATCCTACATCAATTATTATATCCTATCAAAATACATTAAAGTCATCAAAATTCAAAGACATTCAAGTAATTTTCATCCCGACTATAGTAAGCATCCAAACCTCAACTCACCCAGGCTTTCTTTCATAAGAAAAATATTTAAATGTCGTTCTCTATTTTTCTTCATCAACTATTTTTTATTTTTTTGGGTACAATCTTCATCAACTATTTTGACAACTAATATTTTTATTTTATTTGGTCTTCTATATGTCTGTCCATATCGCCTGCGTTTGGTTGGACCCTTAAACCTAACACAATGACAATATTAAATAATATTAAATTGAAAGGGTAATGTTGATTGTACCATTAAGTTGTTTTGTAGAGCTCAATGTCATATTTTATGATCTAAACTATAAAGCTTTTGTTTGCAAACATAAAACATGTCGATGATTTCAATTTAAGCCATCTTGAATGAAACAAAGTTATATGAATTAATATACATGTCATTCATTTTCATATATATAATAACACACAAACACACATTACAGCTGATTATCCATGACTTCGCTTATTGCTCCTTCCAACCACTCTCCAGTCGAAGATGCAGAAGCTCTCCAAAGGGCTGTTAAAGGTGATCATACCATATCCATTTTTCATTTCTTCTTTTGAAAAATTCATTATTGTTTTTTATTACATCTTGAAAATTCGTCAAACCTTTCATTCACACATAATATTTTTTTTTAATTAATAGTCATTATTCTTTTCCCAAATTTTAATTAATAATAATTAACTAAGATCATGTTTGATGCGATCTCAAGTTAGCTTTTAATCTTATACAAGTCATCACGATGTTGTCCTTAGTTAAAAGTTGGTTCACTGAGTTGAAGAGAGTAAACATATAAACTATTTAATCACGATTTTCAAATAATGTGTGACTTTTTGTTGTACCGAAATACTAATAGCCCTCCATCGAAGGTAATGGACTAAAGGGTCTATGATAAGCTTTGCCCATAGCTTAGACCCTTTTTCTGGTGCCAATATTCTGACATGTTGCACCATTTTTCTAACGTATTGTTGTCTACTTTGAATCTTACATGTGCTCTTACGATTTTGTTATTTGTTAAAAATAGTTTACGTAGATTAAACCATCAATATGTTATAATGGGTGAATGTATATGGGATATTTTTCAAAAGATGTGCAAAAAGATATTGTAATATCTTGAAATTGATTAAATTACGGGAATTCGAAATTTTGTAGGTTGGGGAGCTGATGAAAAAGCCATTATAGCAATATTAGGTCATAGAAATGCTACCCAAAGGACTCAAATCAGACAAGCATACTATGAACTCTATCAAGAGGATCTCATCAAACGCCTTGAGTCTGAGCTTTCAGGTGATTTTGAGGTACATACACGGTAAAAAAAATGTCAATTTAATATATTAAGATTGAAATTTTGTTAAAACTTTATTGGGCATGTTGATGTTTTTAATGTATACATTAATGTATTGTTTTTTGTCAAGTAAGTCGGTGATTGGAAATTTACTTTTCTAAGGTGAATAACTGAAGTGTCCGGAGTTCAAACCGACCTTTGCATATATTAACGTCCGTATCAACTGAGTTAAACTCACGGGGATATACATCAATGTATTTTATTATGTTTATATTGTCGATATACACACACAATTATCAGTAAAAAATAAGTTTTCAACAATTCTAGTTTTTTTTTAACACAAGCACATAATAATAACTAAATTAGTGACGAGTTTTTGAAAAATATTGGTTACCAAATTGATCTCTAAAACTAATCTTTGAATCAATTTCTAAAACTAGAACGACAAACCGATCTTATAAAATCGGTTAGTAAAATCAAAGACTTATGAATTTGATGTGGTTGCTTTAGAGCCCGTTTGTTATAGCTTTTATAAGGAAAAAATCACGTTTTTTAAACAAATAATCACTTTTAAGAGTTTTGCATCCGTTTGTTACAAATTTTAAAAAAAATCAGAATCTAAAAAAAATCTAAAAACAGCTTCAAATGAGAAGGTGTTAAGAGCAGCTTCTAAAAAAATAGATTTTTTTAGAGGAGAGAGAAAATATGATTTAAAAGATTAAACTAATTTTGTAACAAAAAAATCCCTTTTATACAGTTGTATCCAAACAAACTAGATTATTTGTTTAAAAAAAGTGATTTTTGTTACGGCAAACAAACGTAAAATAGATTTTGATTTTTCACAAAATCTCTAAAATATAATCTCTAAATTATTTTATGTCAAAATCATTTTTATTTTAATCTGTAACAAACGGGCCCTTAAACTCAACGTGACAATCATCAGATTTCTTTCATGATCCAATATGAAAGAATATTCATTTATATAGGGAAAAAATATATTTAATAAAACCAATCCTATTTCTGTCAAAAAAAAAAACCAATCCTATTTAGTTTTTCCAATGACATTCTAAAAAAAAAACACTTCTTATTAGGAAAACTTTTTCATTGCTTTTTATTATGAAAACATTGCTTTTTGATTATAGTGAATTTGACTTGTTGGTATGTACAAAACAGAGAGCAATGTATAGATGGATATTGGAACCAGCAGAACGTGAAGCTTTGTTGGCAAATATAGCACTAAGAAATGCTAACATAAACTACCATGTGATTGTGGAAATTTCATGTGTCTCTTCACCTGATGAACTTTTCATTTTGAGACGTGCTTATCACAATCGATATAAACATTCCTTGGAAGAAGACGTGGCTACCAATACCAATGGCCATCTTCGTCAGGCAAGTCATAATATACTTCTATCGGTCTTATTTATAAAAGACGTTTTGTTCAATAAAAACTGATGTATCTATTTCAAAATTTGGTTTAGATGTATCAACTTTTGTTGACCAAAATGTCACTTTTAAAACCAATTTTATTCATAAGAGAATTTGTGTTCATAAAAGGTGTTGTGATTATTTTTTGAGCAGCTTTTGGTGGGGTTGGTGAGTTCATTTAGGTATGGTGGGAGTGAGGTCAATGCAAGTTTGGCACAATGTGAAGCTGATATGCTTCATGAGGCTATAAAAAACAAGAATCACAATCATGAAGAAGTAATTAGAATTCTTACAACAAGGAGCAAAACACAACTTGTAGCAACTTTCAATTGCTATAGGCATGACCATGGCATTGCTATCACTAAGGTACACCAATATCCTTAAATGATTTTATAATAATGTAAATATATAGTTTCACTTGATAAGATAGACCTAACGAGGTTGGATTCATATAGTTAATGAATTTAACGATAAATCGTTCAAGAGAGAGATAGTATAGAGAAGAGAGAAAGATAAGAGAAGTTTAGAGATTTCTCTTGTTTGGCAAGAAGAGTAATTGCAAAGAGAGAAGAGTAAAAGATGGGTGCCATACCTTTCTATTTTCTCTTCAAAAGGGAGAAGAAAGAGGGAAGAACACAAAAAAGTCTAATATACCATTGGTTTTTTCAATTAATCATCATAAATTATAAAATTGTCTTATCAACGTTATTTTTGTCATTAATACCAAAGTTGATATTCTTATTGAAAAAGTCTAATAATCTTATTTTAATCACAAAAAGTCTAATAATCTTATTTTACCCTCCCACGCATGTTTTACCATTTGCGGGGACCAAATTGCTTGCTTTTTTAATTGTCTCAATATTCATTCCCAATTCCCACAATCTCACGTGTTTGTCTTTTACCATGTCGGTGTTTTTACCCTTTTCGTACTTTTATAGAATTTTGCCTAACTTGGACAACCTAAACCCACGAATGTTGGTGTACTGAACAAAATTGACAAAACTAATGGTATGCGTTTGTCCCACAAAGGTTTTCCACGAAGTTAGAATTGATAATCCCCTTTGATAACCATGAGATTATCAATTTCTCATTCTCATTCTCCAACAAAATTGACAGAATTGTTGAAGAAGGAGAGATTATCCCCTTGACTTACTTCGCCGCTCATGGTTATGCATATGTATATGAGAGAATTGATAGTGACTTGCAACGAAACTATGTTACTATTGATAACTTTTTAGCAAATGACTTTGATGGTTGCAACCTAATCAAAATGGAGCGACATGTTGATTCAAAATTTGAAATATAATTTTTAGAAAACCTTTTAAAAAACTAATACCACCTTTTTCATAATCTTTTTCTTATTTTTACGAAATTTAATTTAAAATAAATGTTTTTTAAAATTCAAAATTAACTATTGTAAAAAAAAATTGTATTCCATATAAAAGGTTGTTGCTAAATCTGGGAAAAAATGGAGGGTTTTATAATTTGCAAAATATGGTTAAGAACCATTGTGGCACAAAAAGCATAACATTAGTTTTGTTCAAAACACCAACATTCGAGGGTTTAAGTTGTTCAAGTTAGACAAAATTCTATGAAAGTACAAAAAGGGCATGTAACGATCCAAATTTTTGAGACATTAACTTGTGTAATTCTTAGCGGAAAAAAGGTGAATATTTTTGTTTTTCTAAAATAATAACAATAACATAAAACTCCATGACTTCAAAATAAAAATAAATGAGTTTCGCTTTGAATTTTCAAAATAGTAAATTAGAATTGTTTTACTTTAAAATACAAAATTCCCAAGAACATAGTCATTGGCCTTTCACTACCCAAAACACACCTCAGCTGGTCTTAACTTTGAACGCATGTGAAACTACAATTCAGGCATGAAAACAAGTTATACTCACAACCAAGCAATCCAAAACCAAGTTCACATAGTATGTAAGCATATGGTACAATACATAAACATGAAAAAAAAACATCATTTTAACAACAAGTAAATACATATATAAAATAAAAAAAATGGAGCGACCTTTCCCTTACCTTGACAATAGCAGCATTTAAATTTCAATCAACGGTCCTTGCTCCACTACCTTTATACCTTCACAAGTAAGTGTTTACTTAGATTCTAATTCCTCTTCTAATTCTTGCTCGACACTTAGGTTTGGTTAAGATATGATTTACAACTAAATCCAATATAACCATTTTGTTAAATTTATTTTCTTAGCCACAAAGACGTCACAAAAATAATTCCCAAAGTCAATTAAATAAAAATTGTTTTAAATATAAATAAATCTTTCTTAACATATACTAGTGTAAAAGAAAAATAATGAGTTTCAAACCTCTATATTTTCTTAGAAATTCTCAGCCTGCGCGTTCAAGTGTACTCTCATTATCAATTACTATAAACGCTCGACCCGTGCGACGCATGGGTCTTATGTTTTAATATATGTTAAATAAATAAACATTTCATTAAAAACATACAAACACTAAAAAAATAAATTAACAACTTATATTGTCATACCAAGACATCTGTTTAAATTGCACAATTGGAGTATATGATTACATGATTTGTTGAATCATGTGTGTCCAAAAAACTCTTCATTTGCTACTAATATTCATGGTGTTAACATATTTGTCTATGTTGGAAAATGTGTGTGGATCAAATGCTACTACAAAAATAAATTACAAAAAATTAACTCATAAAAATCAAAACGAATATCAACTCAGATCGAATTAAAATTACACGTTGGAGAAGAGAGAGAGAGAGAGGGAGGGAGGGAGGGAGGGAGGGAGGGAGGGATATTACTATTTTCAATTCTCTTAAGTTTTTCTTTAAAAAAAATAAAAATACAATTCTCTCGAGTTTTAGCAAATCCCATTTATGCCTGCTTCCAAATAGATCATTATCTTTCTTGAACAATAATAGCTTTGACCAATTAATAGTTCATGAAAAGAATTAACTTCAGCCTCTAAAACTTTCATGATTCACACAGTTTGTCTCTCTAGCATTCTATTATCATCCAATCATTTTATACATAATCTTCAGACCAAAAATTTGTTTTCTAATCATTCCACTATTATAAAATCATTTCAGCCCTTAAATCATTCCTAAACATTTAATATACATTTATATACTACAAAAAATTGCTTACGTCCATATTGTTTAAAGAATCTATCTACATATTTAGGGAGAATTTTCAATTGAAATTTAACATAATAACATAAACTTACTGCTTTCTAACAAGAGGTTAATAATGAGAAAGAAAGGCTAGAAAATAGTTTTACTTGGTGATGAAGTCTAATTGCTAGTCCTTAAGGTTGATCCTTCATCCTCTTTTCTACCTCCTCCAAGACACTCTCTAATGTTTCCTTCCGTTTCTCTATTTTCTAAGTGTAGAATTAATAAAGTGATGAATGAATAAAATGAGGGAGATAACCGGTTGTTATTAGTAGTGAAATACTCCTACCACTAACTCCTAAACGAGTGGCACTATTCTTAAGGAGTGGGAAGTGAATCTGACCATATAAGTAGGAAGGAGGTTGCATTGTTTTCTTTTTAAATTCATGTCCCCATTTATTTTCTACAATTATGGACCAATTAATATATGTAATTAGTTTAATAGTAACATGATATAACAAGAGGCTTACACGCATTGAAAAAGAAACAAAAAGAATGAAAACCAAAGCCTAGTCATGCTATGATACTCTAACTACTAGTACATGTGGTAATTGAATCAAGACCAAGCCATTTCCGTTTACCATGACAATAGGCATAAAATAAAATTTAAAGGGTACACAATAAAAATATTTAACTATAAAGCAACAATATATTTAGTCAAACATTTATTTGCCACATAATTTTTTTTTTAAGGATTGCCACATAAATTTTGTCGTCCACTCCTTACCTTAACACAATTTGTCATGCTAGTTAATTAATTAATTCATTAGTCATAGTCATAATAGCAAAATAATGCAACCATTTAATAATTAGTAGAAATGATTTGACTATGTCCCCATGAACTTAACTCATTTGGTAAGGGATAATGCACGATATGTGCAGGAGTTGGGGTTCGACACCCCACTTATTCATCTTTAAGGTGAATTTCTCTAGCCACTAAGCTACTTGACAAAAAAAAATGAAATGATTTGACTATATAATTCAAAAAAACATAAGATAAAACAATCACTTAATAAATCATAAACACAATATTGTAATAATCAAATTATAATAAAATAAATCAGAATTAAGATGGTGAATTCTAGGGTGAGGGTTCAATTAAGTCCTTCACCGATGGACCACTTACAATAACAAATAAGAACCATTAGATTAATCAAACTTATACACCCTATTATACACCGTATGCATTGGATCACACACATCTTTTTCCTCACTCTCCTCTGCTACCAAATGTCCATCCACCATTGTTGCCGTTGCATTAATATTTCTTGGGCTGTTTATGATGGCAGCCATGGAGAAGAAGAATCAAGGTATTCCCCCAAATGAAAGATCTTGAAATGTTATTTGGACCAATATAAAAAAAATAAGTCCTTGATTCATTGACACACCTTTATTCATCAATTCAATTTTTTGTTTAAGGAAAAAGTAATAATATTTGAAAAGATGTTGCAATGAAATGAAATCAGAAAAAATGACAATTATTGCTTACTGCTCACTTTATTTTATTTCTGATTCCCTGAAATTATTAAAAGAAATTATCTATGTATATGTTTCCCATTGTTGCCACATGCCAAGGCATCAAGGACACGAACACAAAATTCAATTTGGGAAGGTTCAATTTCATTTTCTGGCCGAAACAACATCTTCTCTATATGCTTAACTTACGCAACAACCGTGTATGAATTATTCAGATGTCCTATGGGTATTGTGGAGGATATGGGGGGCATGATTGTGTGTAGCAATCTTTCAAACTTCTATTTTTATTTTTAAAAAATCCCAACCTTTCATCAAATCCGACGATGAATAAAAAGTGCCCACCAGCGAGAGACTTAATTAAACCCTCAGCCTAGAAGTCACTAATTAAAATAGATAAAATATTCATATATTACAGGAAAAAAACACCAACATAGTAAAAGACAAACACATGAGATTGTGGGAATTGGGAAGGAATATTAAGGCAATTAAAAAAGCAAGTAATCTGGTCCCCCATATGCCATTGTTTTTGAAAAAGTTAAAATTTATATTAAAATTCGTATTGTTTGATCTTGATCCAACAACCATTGATACACCGAATGCGTGAAAATCTTGACAACCGAAAATTTGATTTTGGTCTTTAGACACCAAAGCAAAGGATAAAAAAATCCATACAAACTTGCAAAAAGAAAAGAAAAACATGAGACATGAACTTGGTGAGATTTATTAAAGATTTGTGTTGCAATTTGCGAGTTGATGAAATCAACTAAGCAAAAAATTAGTTGTTAGATTAGTGGTTATTAGTTGTTAGGAAATTATTAGTTATGTTAGTTTTAGGTTTTGAATCGTGGAACTCTCGGTTAGAATTTTTTCAGCGTCCCTCAACTTATTAATTAAGCTGTTTGTTTGGGACATTTATCTTTTTAGGATAATGTTAACTAGTGCCTCCGAGGCATTGGTTAAGCACCAAATAAAGTAAGTTTTTATTAAAAAGTAATATAATTATTACTTAATAAAAAGTGACAGTTTATGTTTCCAAGACAGAAAATTCTATTTATAGATTCCTTCATCAGTGCCCCGGGAGCACCGATTAACAAAACTCATATTTTTATACTCCCTCTGTTTTACAATGAGTGTCACTTTAACAAATAAAATTTGTTTCAAAATGAATGCCACTTTACATTTCCAATACATCTTTAATTTTTTATATCTAACTTTTCTCACACAATTTCTAATGCAACTTTAAATTTGTCTTTTTCTTATAAAGTAAGGGCAGTTTAGTAAAAGTGTTATGTCTAATAATTATTTCATTTCATTTCTTAATCTGTGTGCCAAAACCTTAAACGACGTTCATTGTAAAATAAAGGGAGTATAAAACAAATATGTAGATTATAGTTGGATATACTATAATTTTAACAACTCTTTTTTTCTTCCATATTTCTTCGGTTGAGGTAATATTATTTGGACTAAAATGCATTTTTAGTCCCCTATGTTTGACTCCGTATAGCAATTTTGGCCCCCTAATAAAAAAAATCACTTTCCAGCCCCCCTAACTTCACCCCTTTTTACAACTCATAGGCCCCCTCTAATTTTGAAGTTAGGGGGCTGGAAAGTGATTTTTTTAATAGTGGGCCAAAATTGCTACGGAGCCAAACATAGAGGGCGAAAAGTGCATTTTAGCCTATTATTTGATGTGTGTCGCACACTAAATGTGATTATCTTTTTCAGCTGAAATTCAAACATTTTTTTTTGGAAAGTAATCTAGTGGCTAAAAAATTCACCCTTTAAGGTCAATATATGTGGAATTCGAAGTTTCAACTCCTTTTACATATATGTTCCTACCAACTAAGTTATGCTTACTCACGTGAACCTGAAATCCAAACCATTGCTCGCCAAGTTGTAAGTTTATAGTCTCTTATGTTAGACTCAACCCTTTGATAACAATATGTATATTTTAATTCATTTTTTTTATTGGAAATTGAGAGTATACATTGTTAGTCATATTTTACCACTTGTTCAAGTTGCAAGAGTATAATCTCTTCCGTTAGACTCGACACTTTGATAATAATTTGTATTTTAATTATTTTTTTATCGTTAATTGTTCAAATTAACCCTGTAATATACATTGAAAAATAACCATATAACATAAAAAACACATTTAACTCATGTAATTTGAAATTCTTTCAATTTTTTATCATTTAATATAGGTGAAGTCCAAAAAAAAATGACATAGAGGTTGAAATATGTCTTCCTATTAACTATAAATAATTCAAGAGAACTCAAGTTCAAAGTCTAATTGAGACAATTTTTAGTCGGACTTTACTTTATCTCTTGCTGTACTCCAAATTACCAAAACCAGTTTGTTAAGATTAAAAAAAAAAAAAAAAATCTTGTTTGTGTGTTATGTAGTTTTCTTTTTCTTTGCAGAAATTGTCCGATGAAGGATCTGATGGCTTTCACAAGGCAGTGAGAATAGCCATTAGCTGCATCAATGACCATAATAAGTATTATGAAAAGGTGAGATTTAGAAAGAAAAACAAACATATTCATTTTTGAAACCAAATTGACCAATCTTAAAAAGTCTCATATAGTAAGAGATACATAATTTTGAAGACTTTTTTCAAATATAAATAATTTTGGGAATTAAATTAACAACAATATACAATTTCAAGGAACAAATTGATAATTGACTCATAATTCTTACTCTGAATCTATTATATGTAGGTTTTACGCGATGCGATGGAAACCGTTGGAACCGATGAGGATGCACTCACCCGTGTGATTGTTACCAGGGCTGAGAAGGACTTGGAGGACATAAAAAAGGTCTATTACAAGAGAAATAGTGTCCAGCTTGAGCATGCAGTGGCCAAAAAAACTTCAGGAGATTACAAGAAATTTCTCCTTACTCTGATGGGGACAGAAGAATGATTCATGTCCTTTTATTCAAAAAAGGAGAGCAATAAATGTACTTCTTGTGAATCCGAGTTAGACACGCAGAAATTGCAATATTAATATCACATTTCTATTGAACTGAGCTATCATAATAGAACAGTTTGCATCAGAAGCTAATTTTAGTGTAAGAATCGAGAACCTCGATGAACTTCTTTCCAAACATTTCTTTGTGTAGTTGAGAACTGCAATGAACTCAATTTCAAGCCTACCGGATTCAATAGAAGTTTTAAGCTACGCGCAGAAATTAACATGAATTTATATTTGGCATATAACATGAATCTAGCAGAGCAAATTGAGGAAATTCTCGCAGGAAACCACTGTTTAAGGCTATGTCAATAGAGAGCTATGCAGTAACCAATGCAGAATGTTACAAACCACAAGGAATTGTATTAAATCTTGTTGCAACGACAAATAGAAAACAACAGAATGGTATTACTCAAATAACACACTCCTTTTAACAACACAAAGTACAACAAATAGTTGAATATTCATTTTCATTTAAGTTATGATTTTATGAAATGGTTAAGAAAATGATCCACATTTCGATAAACAAAAAATTGGAAATGTTTGATATAACATGCCAGGGGTGAAAGTGGTGCACCTGCTGGCTATAGTAGGTCTCCTTTCATCCGCCAATCAATAAATAAATACATTAGCGATGTGACAAATTGTATGCCAACTTTCTCCTTCCTCCTTTTGGTACTTCTGCTTAACTATTGGACATTCACGAATGTACAAAGTAGAAAGGGAGCTCGGAAGACCCTCCTTTGGCAATCGCTCAAGACAAGGACAATATTCGATGCGTAAGAGTCTGAGAGATTTGAGATGAAGAAGACTCTTGTAGTTCATTATTCTTAGCTTTGGACTATTGGACATTCACGTTCCTTGGTGCACTTGCCAAGTTTAACCATATCAAATTTTGTTTTTTTTTTAATGAGGGAAGTCTCATTCTTTTTTCAATAATTCTTTCCACAGTGAGTAATCCTATTTTTGACTTACGGGTAAATCCTGGTATTACTTCCAACTGAAATTTAAACATTAATTCGTCATATTTTTCGAAGCTAATTTCGATTACACTTGACCCGATCCATGTTGGTGAGAGAAATATTATTCTGGTCCCGACAAGAAACGTGAAATCCAAGTTAGTTGCTTAAAAAAATGTGGACACATTAGCACCAATTTAGATTGGTCCAGTTTGTAAGCAACTCATATCCACAAGGACTTGAATTCGAATCGCGCCACTGATGGAAGGACTTTATTGGTGGATAATATGCAAGTTGCTTTGTAGGTGTTTTTTAAGCCTTGGGGTTTAACTTGACCCTAATATACCACGCAATCCAATTCACCTAAACTTTTCAACATAAAACAAAAAGCAAATTGATCCTCTCTATAGATACATTGGAGAGGTTGTCCACAAGGAGAGTGTAGACTGCAAAAATTAGAGATAAGAAATCACCTTTCACTCTAATCAGTTTGCTGCAATCAGAACAAGTCTTCTTACCTCTTCATAGACAAAACCTTATGTTTCCTAATTCCATGTAGCTCTCTATGCATGTTTTAACCAATAAAAAAATGCATGAATCTTGTTTCTAGAGATGTTTATTTTCCCAGTAGGATTAAGTTCATTTTTGGGAATGTGCTTGTGTGGATTGTTCATCAGCAAGATACCTTCTTTTGCGACTTAGTGCCGACCTTTCCCTTAAAGAATCTCTCTTTCGGATTTGTGCTTTGAAGGTAATCGTAAACTCTTCAAACTGTACCAGTAATAACTACCATGCATTTTTATAAATGTTATGATTATTATCATTTAACTGTTAAACCAATCCTCAGAAATTATAGCAAATCTAATCTTTTACGATTATATTTGAGATAAGATTACCACATATATTTCAACTTAGGTACTTTGTTTGATAGAAGTGGTTATCTTATATGAGATATGGCTAGCAACTTGGAATAGCTCATTATTGTTTTCCTAACCGAATAAATGCGTTTAATTGAATTAGTTATACTTAGTTACAACATACCAAACAAAAGGTTGTACAGAAACCCAAGCTTACATCAGAAGATAACCAAGATAGACTAATGCAACATAAAAATATAATAAGAATTGGATACTACTTGTAGCCAAGCAAAGAGTAGAAAAACATGAAAGCAATGGTGACAATAAATTGCCCTGCAAATCAAAATAAGAAATTTTTTTTAATGAATGATTCCAGATCAGAGTGAAAGTATATTTTATTACACATATGGTATACTAAGTCATCTCTCTTAAAGCTGCATTATACCTTCCCTATTATTCCATTACAGTCTTGGTGTTGGCTTTATTGGTTTACCTTCCGTAATCCTTACGTCGTTCTCTCTTCTTTTTTTCTTTACAGCAGCAGTAAACCCATGGTGTGTACAAGAATATGAAATTCAGATGACCCAATCAACACCTGCAGTCACCCTGAGAACAGAATTCAACTCCCAATTAGTACTTCAATATTCTAATGCCTTCGAAAAAATACACAGATTTATGATTCATATATGCTTGCTTGCAAGCTAACAAATCACATTAAGCTGTTTTAGCTAAAAAACACACACCTGTTTAGATTAAACTTAACTTTAGAAGATATTATAAGGTCTGTGTGATTTATAGTTTCTGCAATTTCAGGAAAAGTGCATGACAGCATAAGCAATGCCGAAATGCTATACATTAATGAGTGCATACTTTTTGAATGGACATATTAATGAATCACTTATGTTTTGTAAAAAATGGATAAGTTGTGTTATAGTCTTACAAAATACTTGATAATCTTCATGTAACTTAGAAAAAGGCACTGATACCTGGCATGCACTTTCCAGTATGAAATATGGAAATCAAATGGCATTTCTACACAATAAATTTTGGAAATATAATCAAATGGGTGCACCTGTTATTTTCAGCAGCTAATCAGCCAGTTATGATAACAGCAGGGATGTGACGAATTGTATGCCAACGCTCTCCTCCCTTCTTTTGGTACATCTCCTTGAGTAATTGACAATCACGAATCTCCAATCTAGAAAGGGAGTTGGGCAGACCCTCCTCTGGCAAGCGTTCAAGACTGGGGCAACGTTGAATAGATAAATATTTGAGAGATTTAAGGTGGAGAAGACCCTTGTAGTTTATTATTCTTAACTTTGAACAATTTTTCAATTGAAGAGAGTAAAGAGTCGGTGGCAGTAGATTCTCCTCCGGGAAGGAGTCCACATTTTCAAAGTCATCAACAACACAGAAACTTTCCAGAGAATTTAGTTGGAACAAACCCCACTCCCCTCTCGAAGCAATTAGTTTTGGGCATTTGTTTATGTGAAGTCTGGACAGGGAGGAAGGCAACCCTCCCCTAGGAAATGACTCCAGTTGTGGATAATCAGACAAATTTAAAGTTTTAAGGTTGGTGAACATGTGTAGGGAAAATGGAAAGGTGGAGTTCCAGTCACTTATAGAGAGTGTGTGGAGAGAGTTAGAGCTAGGCAAATCCAAAGAGGACCATTCTAGATTTGCACTATCAAAGCCACCAACATGCAAATTTTTAAGAAAGGAGTTGTTGAATAGAAGTTGCTCCAGGGAAGACACAATGACTTGAGTTCCTTTTAGGATGACCTTAGTCAATTTTGATGGCAGATCATTTATCAAAATGTTTTCACATCCCTGCAAATGTAGAAAACCAATATTAGAAGCCTCCGGAATTGAAGCCTCCAACTCTTGGCAATTAACAATCACCAATTTTTGCAAAGAAGGAAGGTGTTGGGGTAGAAAATTTTTCAATTTGGGACAATTTCGTATAAAAAGCTCTTTAAGCAAAGGGAAACTTTCAACACATAACCATTCTTTCCAACTAGACATGGCATAAAAACGCAAAATTTCCAGAGACATGAATGGACTATTTGATGAATTAATGATCTCTATTCTATGACAGCCTGAAATAGAAAGCATCTTGAGATGGGGAAACAAGCCAAATTGTGGCAACTCAGAACAAAATCTACATCCATACAGACTGAGAGATGCTAAATTGGACAAATGACAACCCCCAAACCAATTTGGAAAAGTAGTGCCTTGGTATTGTTCAATGGTCAACCTATTTAGGTTACTATTTGGTTGAAGAGCCTCCAAGACAGACATTTCCCTATTGATTTCTCTTTTGGCACAGGAACTGTATATGATATGTAATTCTTCCAAATGCTTCTTATCTTTCAAAGTTGCTGCTACGGCATCTACAGGATTAATGACATTTTCTAACCCGGAAATACAAAGTTTCCCTCGAAGTTGGTTAAGTTCTGCCAACTCCTTAATATCAGACCCACACTCCTCTACCAACATAAATTTATTCAGCGTCTGAAGATGGTTTAGCCTCCCTATCTCTTTTGGCATCTTCTCTATATGAGTGCCTTCAAGATCAAGATGACGTAAATTTGTAAGTTTGTAAAAATCTGAAGGGAGCTCAGTCAATGGACAACCTTGCAATAGTAGTGTTTGTAAATTATATAGGTTACAAATGGAATCTGGCAACCTTTCAATATTTGTGTGAGATAGGTCTAGATAACGCAAAAGCTTCAAATTTCTTATCTCATCATCTAGCTTTTGAAGGTTACAATGTTTCAATGATAACATTCGCAAGCATTTTACATTTGAAAACAAATCTTGTTGTACTGTGTTGTATATCTTCCGGTGTCTGGCACCAGAGCCTTTTTGCGCCATTAAACTACGCAGTCCCTTGATCTTATAAATATGCTTTGTTATTTTATCAGCATCTTTTAATCGAGGAGAACACCAAATGTGACGTGTCCTTTCAGTGACATCTTGCTCCTTATCATCCTCTATCTGCAAGCAAAGTTCTCCTGCCAGTGATTTTGCTAAATCATTGATAAGATCATGCATTACGAAACACTTATCCCCAGGTATTAATTGCTGGAAAAATGAAATTGATTCTAGATCAACAAATAACTCATTACCCAACTCTTCTTCACTTTTATCAGTTCCGTGGTACTTCAACAAACCATCTGCTATCCAAAGCTTGATTAATTCACCCTTGTCAAAAATGTGACCTTTGGGAAATAAGGAACAATAAGAAAAACAACGTTTAAGAATGGAAGGGAGATGATGGTAACTCAATCTCAGTACTGAATTAATTTTATTGTCACTCTCTGATAAATGCCACATATCTGTTTCCAATATCTTAATCCATTCACGTTTAGAGAATTTTCTTCGCAAGAGATTCCCCAACGTTTTCACAGCTAAAGGCAACCCTCCACACTTATGTACAATTTTCTTGCCAATTGATTCATGATCTGGATATTCACTTGCATTCCTACCGTGAAAAGCATGCCTCACAAACATACTCCAACATTCACTCTCCTTTAGTTTCTCTAAATTAAACTCCTTGGTGGACTTCATGATAGATGCTACCTTCTTGTCACGTGTTGTCACAATAATTTTACTTCCATTAGATCCATGGCATAAGGGAAGTAGTAAGCTCTCCCAACATTCCTCACTCCCATTCCAGACATCATCCAGAACAAGCAAATATTTCTTGCCTGTTAGTCTCTGCTGCAATTGATGTTGGAGTAGATTCAAGTCTTCACCATCTGCCGAAGAGTGAAATGACCTCAAAATTGCTTTGGTCAGTCCGATAATATCAAAAGTTTCTGAAACATAGACCCAAGCTTTATGTTTAAAACTCTCCTTGATCCTTTGGTCATTGTACACAAGTTTAGCAAGGGTGGTCTTACCCATTCCACCAAGACCAACTATGCTGACTATTGGAACTTGGTTGCCACCATCAATGTCTGAAAGCAAACTTTTGATTATCTCCTCTTTGTCACCATCTCTACCAAATATGCTCGATTCATCCACCAAAGATGTAGTTGCCAATCTTTCAGACGGTTTCCAACTAACTCCATCTTCATTACTAGCACACGTATCTTGTTTCAATCCAAGCATATCCTTTTGCTTTGCAAGAAATTCTAGCTTCTCTAGCAATTCTTTGATCCTAGATTCAAATGGATTAGTGAAAGATGAAATAAAGTCAAATACCTTGCTAGTAGAAGGTTGAGATTCAACTTTCAACTTCTTCAGTGGTGCATCAGTTGCAATCTCATCTAACAGCTGGTCTACCTCATATGCATAATGTTTAAGATCATCAAGCCACTTCTTCACGTACATGCTTTGGTACTGCTTCATCTCGGCTTCTTCCAAGACATGGTTGATAGAATTGAATGTTATTAGAAGTTTCTCTATCAGATTGACATCAAGTTTGCTTCTACGGAAATAGTCAATGAAATCATTGGAAGACAATTTCTCAAGAGCCACTTGAAAGAATGATGAAAGAAACGCTCCACCAACCAACTCTGCCATGGAAATTGTGTTTTTTTTCCTTCTTTTTTTCTTTTTTCTGTTTTTGAATTGTGGAAATTGATCAACAAGCTTAAGAGACTCTCTGCAAGAAGGTAATGTATTCTTCAGTTAGTTGAAATGAAAGAAGAATCATTCAATGACAAATTATTATAATTATTATTGATTGGTGATTTTCTTTATTCATATTAGACAATTACTGACTAACTACTATTTGTTTCTTAGTGAGTTTTTTAATTGATGACATAACTCCTGCAATAGTTTATTATCCTACTTTGGTTACTTGACAATTAAGGAAGCTAACGCGAAATTCAGTAAGGTTTTTATATAGCATGATGCAATTAAAATAGTAATTTAGAGAAGAAAAAGTTGAAAGATTACCACTGTCTTTGATTTATATCATCGACTAAAAGATATTGCTTTCATTTGATCTCGACAAGAAGAAGAATCAAAATGTTGTGTATTTTTAATGTCTTGTAAAGTTTACATTAGGTTAGTTGAATTCTGAGGCTCACCAAAATCAGAGAACACTGGCCGACATACTTATAGATTAATATGATTTACAAATTAAAGAATATGGATTATACAATATTATATACTCTTTCGAATTAACATCCGTTGACACATGTGTTAAAATTGGTACATTACACATGTGGTAACTTTTTGTAGCATTCAAATCAAATCAATCTAGTTTTTGAATCATGTTATATTATGTTGATGGTCGTGTATATAATCAACTCGGTATCAATGTTGTTGAACACATATCTCTCGATACAAGACATTTGGTGTCGTACAATGATCATTGTACGACACCAAGTGTTGTAATTCCTCTCACAAAGCAATGGATGCTATATACAAGAACAATTCCAGGATTTTCTTGATTCGTGATGAATAATGGATTGGAAAGAAGAGGGATAAAGCATGCGGAAATGGAAAGAGGAATGACCAAGAAAATGTGAGATAATTGAAGCAGGGTTTTCTTTCGTCTGATATCATATCAACAAACACTAAGCAAAATTGAAGAATGCTCTCATTCTCGTTATTGAGTGAAATGAGTAGTGATACACCTTCTGTTACTATAGTAATTAGTAACTACTTGGGAATTAATCAACTGTAAGCATGGCATAATTAAAACTAACGACAAAACCTACTTGATATAGTGATAGTCAACCATATGAGACTTATCAATGGGTGTAGCAACAATATAAGAGGCATAATTCTAAACCTCTACAAAAATCCTTTTTCCTTTGGCAATGTCATCCTTCTTGATTGATTCCGACATCAGCACAGAAGTAACTTTCTCAGACTGAGCATATATTCTGAACTAAAGCTAAATTCCTCCTCTCCTTTTGAGGAAAACAAAAAAGAGGGAGCTCTTGGGAAAAGGTTGGTTCCTTTTGAGGAGAGATTCATGTGGGGTTAAGAAACGCATCAAAAGAAGAGTCTTTGTGAGCAACTTGGGTGGGTCTTGAGGGACCAGAAAAGAAGATTGTTAAAAAATCAAAGGTTAAAGGTTGGTTCTCCTTTGGGACTTAGATTCTAGAGTTGGGAAACATTAGGAAAACACCTTGGTGATTGAAATCATTAAGTGTCTTGTTCATGAGAAGAGATTGAGAAAATGGTAGAAATTAGGTTTATTCTTGGAGATCTTGTTGAACCTAATTTATTGTAACCCTTTTGTATCTCTTTGTAAAGAACTCAGTGATAGATGATTGAATAGATCAATCTCGCTCCCATAGTAGTCATTGTTGGACCGAACCGGCTAAACAATTATTTGACATTGTTCTCTTTTCTATATGCTCTTTATCTTGTTTATTTTTTGGTTCGATTGTGGTTTTGCTTTACACTTGGTGGCTAGATTAGATCTATCTATTGTTGTTGCTTGTGGTTTTTTTTTTTTGTTATTGGTTGTCATTGATATTTTCCCCACGAATCTAAATTTCATTGATAAGAGATTTTGAGTTACCGAACTCACAATGATTAGCGCTCACCGTCGGAAAAGAAGAGAAGATTTCTCAATGGAGCACCATTGTTACTGTTGACAGACCATCTTACATTATTCTTAGCATGTTTTCAGTAATTTTTTTATTTAGTTTTAATCAAAAAATAGAGGAATATTAGAACAATTTCCTATGGTTTTCGAAAAATTTTGTAATGTTTTCTGTTTGAGACGTGTTTTTCTAGTTTTCCCCGAAACATAGAAATTCTAAGGTGCTTTGATATAATTCAAGGAGAAATTATGTAAATTGGCAATGCAAAACATCTTGAAGACTTGTAAAGATCTTGGGAAGACCATGAATGAAGATTCAAGAGGCATCATAAGAAATTACAAAGGGAGGAATTATGTTCTAAAGTCTCAAGACATCTTATATGGAAGGAAACACCTAAAAGACGAAGAAACAGACGATTATGCGCAAGAAAACAACACTTATGCACCTAGGGCATGATCCATGCATCTGGGGATGTAATTCCAGTACTGAGGATGAAGTTGGGAAGGAGCAGGTTGGTCCCAATCAATGACACCGTCGTGAAAGGCCGAGAAGGAAAGGCCAACCCTGATGTTTCATAGCACATAGTCGTACATTAGGAAAGAGGGCTCCCGAGGGCATAGTAAATAAAGGGAATACTCGAGTATTCCTCCTTCACACAAAAGGAAATTCTTCAAGGTACCCGACAAGGATATTATAGCCACCAGCTAGATTGATTTTCTTCTAACCCATGAGATACATCCTGGCAAAAAGAAAACAAGAACATGGAGAAAAGAATCAAAACTTAAACCTTACACAAAATCTGGGTGGGAATCCCTGCAAAAAGGCCATGTCCACTTTCCCTCTTTTTACAGTGTACTCGCAAGGAATAAGAAGCAACCCATGAAATAAAAGAAAAAACGCTCACCTGGGAAGAGGGGATAAAATCATGATTCAAGCGAAACACTAGATAATTGGAAAGGAGAACTAAGTGTGAAAATATGAGGAGAGAGAGAGAAGCAGGAGACAATAATGGAAAGTCTTATCCCTTGAAATAGGCAATGAACCCCTCTGAATCCATAAAGGATCTGACGGTTGGAGACATTGAGTGTATCCAACGCGTACAATCTACCCCATCAAACAAGATGATAAAATAACATACGCTATCACCGAAAAGACATTATTACGTCTTTATTGGATTTAGTAAAGTTATAAAGGCACATTGACGTGCGTCAGAGTTTGTCAGTGAAACAACCCATATAAGATGACAAGATTGCCAACCACACAAATAGCTAGTGGACTTCATTTGGAATCCAAAATCGCTTTTGAAACCAAGGCCGCACAAGGCCTAGACTCTAGACACGTGTCCATTAAAACTCTCCCAATAAATGCTACCATGTCAGACCAAATTCGGGTTGACATACAACGGGTTCTCAACAGTTGTGAACTGGAAAATAGAGGTTCCTGACAAAGCACGAAGGCACGCCTACTGCCACCTATAAAACTAGGGACTACATTGACACAAACCTATGTGAGACCAATAACCCAAACGCCTATTTCCTAGCATAACATGGTACACTGTAAGATATAGTATGCTTAAGTGAAATTTCTTAGCTTGCAGAACCCACAACAGGTTGCTCGACTTTTGGAGCATACAAGAAGTTATATAAATAGAACTCTTGCGATGATGCAAACACACTCAATAGACTTTTCAGAAATCCTAATCGTTCTAAATAGCACCTTCTTTCTCAAAACCTCCATTCAAATCAGCTAGCACTATGAGTGTGAATATATATCATTTTTGCTTCTTCAAAAAAAACTTTGGTTAACATGTTAACCAAGTTAGAGAGTTAGTTTTAGTTTGTTAGAGAAGTTTGTGAAATTCTGGCGCACTAGTAACATAATGTTCTATGCGATGTTCCAACACCAGGCACAAATAACAGATGTTGAATGAGATGTTTAGAACATCGTGCTAGCAGTAAACAAAAATAACAAGGAAAATAAAGAACAAAAAAAATAAAAGGCACAAGAGAATTGTTAACCCAGTTCAGTGCAACGTCACCTACTCTGGGGGCTGCCAAGCCAGGAAGGAAATCCACTAATGTAGTCCTTATTCTAAGTTTCACAGCAAACTCCTCGTTTACAACTCTAGACCTATGACCTACCTGTATTGACTTCAACCTAGGAACTGTTAGATCTGAGATCCCATCTCACTTCCTACAGTCAATCACAGCCCCTGTGATTATTAGACTCAAAACACACAAATGGTGAAGTTACCTTCAAACAAACAACTACGACCTTTCTTACAAGCTTTGGTGTAACACACAAGAGTTTACAACTCAATAAACTGTCCTTAGCATGTATCAAGATGATACAAGAAAGGGTCACAATAAAACACTACTAAACTTGCATCAACACGATACAAGAGTAGACACACAAAAGACTCAAAACCCTAAAACTAGACTTTTTAGAATGATGGCTTGAATGAGTGAATGAATTAGGTCTTGTAGTCTTGTATATATACCGAAGCAGCACAAGCTATAGTCTTGTTGGGCTTCAGTAACAAACACGGCAGATCCTTGGCTGATCCACTTCACAAGTAACAAAAATAACAACTCCTAAAAAGTAGGAACATCTTTAGGAACTACCAAAAACACCACCAAACATTCCTAAAATATTGTTTATATTTTAGAAACAAATCTTCAGAACAATGTAGATCCTCCTGCAGATCCACGTAACAAATCAGTAACATATAGTTTGTTACAGTTTGTTTCCTAAAATGTTGGCCCATCTTTAGGAACAATCTAAACACATCCAAAGTTTCCTAAATTGTTGACACAACTTTAGGAAATAATAAAACAACTGATTTTGGACAAAAAGCATGCGTCTTGGCCAACAAAAAATAAGGTGTGGTTTCCTTAAAAAGATAAAGCTTACGAAAAACAAGCCACTCAAACAAGGCACACTGAACCGTGCCAGGATGTTGGAACATCATATCCAACATCATGTATGAATATTTGTTTTAGGAAAAGTGAAGCCAACATGCAAATACCCAACAGTTTGTTACAAAACATTTTTGTATATAAGCTTCTCAATGCTTGTAAATATGTTAAGACTCATTAATAATCAAATATCGAGTTTATTTCAATCACGAGTAACTTCTCTTTGTTAGAGAAGTTTCTTTTATATCCAAAAAGTAACCCCCCTCTCTCTCTCTCTTCTCTCTCTCTCTTTCACACACACACACTATTGGAACTTGTGTTGGGGGGTCTGCTGCAATAACTTGACCAAGAAAATGATGATGAGTATGAAGTGTGCACATAAATTCCAAAGTTTAATGGTTATGCATGTAAAACTCAAAGCGCATGGGGTTGCCACACTAACCTTTAGGTTCGATTCGCCCCCACCAATAACTGTATATTGGATGCAATAAGAGTGACCGGCGAATCCCCTTCAGGATACTATGAGTTCCTTAACGTGTATTGCACAACCACACCAAGCGCATCTCCTAACAATATTTTACAGATTTATGGTTCCAGCAATTCACTCATTCATTAGAGAGTTGATGGATGATTTAGAGTAAGAGAATGATGGAGAATTATGTTGTTAATGTAACAAATTTTTTTCCAAAATTGTGTTGTTATTGTTCTTGTCAAAGTAATGCCCAAATGCCAAGCATTTATAGTGCATTATATGACTCTTCACATTAGAGAAAACACTCCTTTGACTTGAACCAATGTTATGGTTCATTAAGCACTCATTTGCCAAAGGTTATGATCATATACACTTGAATCAATGTTATGGTTCATAAAGCACCCTTTTGTCAAATGTTATAACCATATATACTTGAATCGATGTCATGGTTTATTATCTATCAATAAATAATAATGTTCCAATGTATATGAATGGTTCCCATAAAGAGTTACAATTCTTGGTGAAGAGTTACAACTTTTAGTTTTAAAGAGATTCCATTATTTTGGAAATCACCAGTACACACTCAAATCTCATAAACCCTATAAACCCTAAGCATGCACATTTTCCTGTTTTAACTGTTTCTGCACAAGTTTCTTTGTAGCAATCCACCTTGCTCTATTGGTATCCTTGTTTTATCAGGACCCCATTTTAGCTGGTATTTGTTAACTTCTCTCACTTTGTCTCTAATAAAGAGTAGACTTTTTATAATCAACCGATAAAGCTTTCGAAGTCAGACCTCGTCCGATGTAAATTTGTGTGGGCCTTATGCCTGCCGTAAAATCGTGTAATTTTTGTAGTGTACTAACTAGGGGTTGAAGAACAATACCTTTAAAAGAATTGTTTCCAAGATAAAAGGGATAAATATTCATTTAGCAACTTAAAAGAAGAGTTTTTTTATATTTTTTCTTGAGGAACTTAAAGAAGAGGGTTGTAACTAATGTATTTATACTAGAGGAATGCTAACAACACTCTTTTTTGAGCACTCTCTCTAACACTCACTCTTTTATTAGGTGAAATCAATGTGGACCTACACTTTGGAAATGGAACTCACATATGGTGGTGGGACATACAATGATTTTACCCAATAAAAGAGCGAGTGCTAGAGAGAGTGCTCAAAAGAGAGTGTTGCTAGCATTGCTCATTTATTCTATAGTTGCTAGTAATTTGTATTTAACCGATTAGTCTATTAGTTAGACCCATTAGATTGCAATAGCTTATATAAACAGGTTTTTCATTTTTTGAAAGATAAAGAGGTTTTACAATATTATTATTATCTGGAATGTAATACTACCTCCGTCCTTAATTATAAGAACTTTTTGAGAATTCTTTTGTCCCTTTTTATAAGACTCATTTGTTATTTCTATTTATTATACATATTTTTCTTCAAACAACAATAAATAACATGTTGAAAACATAAACCAACCCTCTTTTTTAAAGAATAAAATTGTAAAAATAATAGTCATTACAAACATATTTAATACAAATATCCACTATCTTAATTCCCGTTAATTTTTTAAAAGGGCTCTATAATTTGGGACGGAGGTAGTATTCGGTTTTCACCGTATTTAACACTCCAATTGAAAGGACATCTTCCATGGACATGCGTCTAACTATCTTTTGAAATCTTAATTAAATACATCCTTAGTTAGTTCTGGAATGGGGTATCTCCTATAAACATGCCTTCAAACATTCATTCACATTGACTGTTTGCGATGGATCACATATGGTATGTCATAGAAACAATCCTTTGAATGTTTATTGTTGTAATAATAGTCATTTTGATATTTGAATGTGTAAAAAGTAGTTATAATAGTCTTAAATGTATCAAAATTTTAAAATAATTTTTTATTTTGCATTATGTTAATCATAATAGTTCATCACATTAAAATGTTTTGTTAATACTATATGTGATTATTTAAAAGTTAATGACTCTTTTCACACATTAAACAACAATACTTTTTGACAATCCGTTAAACAACAATACTCGTAACACATCCAATGACTATTACCCCATTTAATGGTAAATCTTAGTCAACATCCTTCTCTCTGACTTTCTATAGTGAACAGATAAGGTTATCGAAGTGTTTCCATTTTTATATGATACATGATAGATGATACGTATGATCTAGCTGGAATTATTCTCAATTCGGTTGGCATCACATAGAATAACTTCATGTATTGCCAATTTGCCATTGTTTGTTCGTATTTTTAACAACCACTAGCTAGTTATATATGGAGTAGACTTTTTATGTCAGACCTATTCGTATGATCAATTCTTTAAAATAAAATAAAAAAAAGAAAAGAAAACACTCTGTAAGTATTTGAATATGTGGAAAAAATTGATTTTAAATGATTTTTATTAAAAATTTAATTTAATTTTGATTTTAAATCTTTTGAATAAAATGACTTGTTGGAATTAATTCTAATAATTCATCGATACAAGACATGCTATGCTATGTAAAGATTAAAACAATAATCATACTTTAGTGCGGATGAAACATATAGCATGGATATAAACTAGGATATACCACAACTTTGATCTATTAAGTATATTATTTATAATCAGGAATATTTGGATGAACCTTCGATCCTAGCCTCTAAACAATAATTATCTGAAACAAAGAGACAGGCGACGATCTGATACACAAAACAAAAGGGTAAGTGGTCGCTCTTGTGGTTCTTCCCCAACCTAGACTCCTAATACCTTAGACACTCTTCAGATGGGGAGAAGAGTCAATAATATTTCAGTCTGTTTGATATATTGGAGACAATAGCCTTACATAGTGGGATGATCAATTAGAGTTTCTCATTATTCATCCAAACATTCACTTATATTGCACCCGTATCAATTAATTAATTATTGAATTTATTATCCAATTAGAAATCTAATTAATTTTATTACTTAATTTGACCACTAATAAATTAAGCCTCATAATTGATAAATAACTAATATAATTATTACAAAGATATTTGCTCACTTAATCAACTTACAATATAATTAACATTCAAACCTAAATTACTAAAAATCAATTCTAAATACAAAAGTTTCAAATTCAATCTTCAAGTTAAAATCAATTTGGTTGCCAAAATCAATTATATGCTGGAAGAATCAATTTTAAGATGTCATCAAAAAAATGAAACCATGGACTTAATTCATTTCTTAGATGAGAATACCATTGAAATAAACTTATACAGCAATATTTATTTCATTTTTTTGGTCAAGAATTATGTTATTCTTCAAGTATTAATTTACATACAAGCTGAACTTAAAAAATATATATATTATAAGGTTTTTTTAAAGTTTTTTCGATCCAAGGTTTTTTTAAAGTTGGAAACATCATTTATATATATTTTGTAAGCTTAGAAGCAAATTCAAACTCCATATTTTAAAATCCTTTGATTCTCAACCCTCTATTTTCTTTAACTTCAATAATTTAACGGGCCAAGAAGCTACCCGGATCTATAAAATTAAGGGAAGTTGAGTATATGGAATAACAAGAGAGGAAAAATTTCAACTTTCAATATATCCAAACTAGTTTCATTATCTAGCTATAACTAAACTTTATGGCAAAATCTTCCAAGTCCAAATCCTCTACTAGTACCACACCTCAAGAAACACACGAGGTGTTCCTTAGTTTTAGAGGCGAGGATACTCGTAAGACATTCACAAGCCATCTCAATAGTGCATTAAGAAGGTTAGATATCAGAACTTATATAGATGACAATCTTGAAAGAGGTGATGAAATATCACAGGCGCTTCTTAAGGCGATCGAGGAAGCCAAACTATCCGTGATTATTTTTTCAAAAAACTTTGCAACTTCAAAATGGTGTTTAGATGAAGTTGTGAAGATACTTGAATGTAGAAAAAACAAAGGGCAAATTATACTGCCTGTTTTTTATGAAGTTGATCCTTTCCATGTTCGATATCAAAGGGGAAGTTATGCCGAGGCATTTGCTAAGCATGATGAACGTTATGCGAGTACAACGAACAAGGTGCAAAAATGGAGGGATGCGCTGGGGGAAGCAGCCAATACCTCTGGGTGGGATTCCTTGTCCAACATCAACAGGTAATTTCTTACTACTAATTTATTAGCTATTAAAAATTAAAGTTATATATAGCAACAAAAATATGGTTTAAAAATGAAGAGTTAACTTACGCTACAAGTTTCTCTACTTGTTTTTTTCTTTTCTCTTTGAGGAATCTACTTCTTATAACTATTTGATAAAGATATACAGTACACAAAAACATAAAGCACTACCAACCCAAACTAGAGATGGTATCCCCTAAAAAATAATAGAGACGACATCTCTATCCAATTTTCTCGTCACAAACTTTTATTACCGAATGCTATAGAACTTGAGATTTTTATTATGTTGGTGACCTAGATAAGTTGCGAATTTGATTCATGGGAAATTTTGCTTTTCTCTTTTTGTTTCCACTTTTTTGTGTTTGTACAAATAGGACGGAATCTGAACTTGTTGAGGAAATTGCGATGGATGTGCTGCGAAAGTTGAATCATGTTTATGTTGGTGACATAGATAAGCAAATTACGAAATTAGAGCAACTTGCAGCACTTCAGCTTCAGTATTATAAAAGCATAATGACTTACAAGAATAAAGAAAGTCATGACGCAACGGTTGAACGCATAACTGAACTGAAAATGATAAGAAGTGTTCGTATGCTTCGTTTGGCACCTGAAATGATTTCATATATGGAAGGTTCAGAAGCTTATGAAAAATTATTTTAGTTTCATGTTGCATGCACTCTTTTTATATTTATCAATGTATCTGTTGTGGAATGTTGATTATCTAATAGTTTAACATTGTGTTATGGAATGTATGAACCTATATGAACTGCTGTTATGTTTTCTTTAACATCATATTAAATGATGAATGTATTTTTTTTCTTCTAGTTACACCAATTAAAATTCTGATTACACCCTAAAATAACCAAAATATCCTTAAATTAAAATTCTAAGCTAATACTGAATTTATGCAAGATCAAGATTCATGACTATATTGTTAAGCAAGAGAATTAAAAATGTTCAAACTTGAAACTCAGATAGTGAAAAACTCAAGATTGTGGCAACCAATACTCACATATTTTAGGGGTTATTTTTATGCTCTTTTTCAAAAGTTTTGTTTTCTGGAGTTTTTTGTCACAAGGGTGAACATTAACCCAATTCACTTAAACTTAGGCAAATGCAGTTTACATAAAATATGAATTTTTAAATGCACGTAAACTTTATTCGATTCACAAACTCAACACACATAAACTTCTTCAAACAAAGTTCGTGTAAACTTACACGAACTTAGTTTACATAAAACGTGAATCTCAAAATGCACGTAAACTTTAATAAAGAAACTCTTAACATATGCAATATCGTAATAATGGAAGCTTTGTGATTCTATCGTTAATCATTCATTTTGTTTCATCATATATTCATGGGGTGGATTCTAGGGTGAGGGATGTTTTTGAGAGAAGGGAGAGAAAAATTTTAGATAGAGATGAAAAATGATTTTTGAAAAATTTATATGAACAAGGGCAATTTTGGATAATATAATTAAATTTTACTTTAAATTTGGGTAAGACCAAGGACAGCCCCAAGTTACCGAGAATGTAGGCCTTGGCCCTCACTATCTTTTAGGGGAAAATTGAATACTTTTGTATTATTTTTAACTAAAATAATGATCTTTGCAATATGATATATACATAATAATCGCAAGAGAACAATTATGAAGTATATATTTTTGGAAACAATTATGATGTATATTTATGTTTTCAAAATTAAAGTAGTGTTTGTGTGCATGCGTGGATGGGTGCGTGCGTGTATTGACCTCAATACTTAAGACTTATGGATTCGTCTCTGATAACACCCAATCAGAGAAGAGGACAATGACGACTGAAACAAGCGGTAA
>Ga0315913_1000909_pt1 | contig 29835 bp, 12 predicted proteins | sample MpolsnodulesMG_FD_207736 | JGI IMG/M metagenome (GOLD analysis project Ga0315913, IMG submission 207736) | Medicago polymorpha root nodule microbial communities from Los Angeles, California, United States - small nodules | ecosystem: Host-associated > Plants > Roots > Nodule | place: USA...
AGATATAGAAGAAAACCACCTATGCGTTGCCATGCGCAAAATACAACAACAACAACAACAACAAAACAAAAAAAACAAAGGTCGAGACTTCAGAATAAAATGCTGAACTACAAGTTTCTGGAAAATTTGACAAGGAAACCTCCGGGAAAAATTGCCTTCGCTCAAAGACAGTCAGAATTACAAAATCTGGGCAGCCGTGTTCAATTTTTCTGCCAAGCTAAGTTGAGTTCTTGTGATGCTAGATAAGTATACCATGAGCAAGTGATCCTGAAACAGATGAAGCATGCGTCAGCCAAACAAAGCTATGATAGGTGAGCTTAGAAGACGTGATCGTAAACAAATAAAATAAGAAATGAGTATCTGTTTGATCATATTTTACACATGTTGTAAAAATATAAGACCCACTTCGTAAAACACAGCTACACAGAACATAATCTCACCTGTAAGCTGTCATTCACAAGCTTATCAAAATCAGATGGGGGCAATTTGGGAAGAGAACCTACTGCATCTGATATAAATTTCCCAATTTTGTTGTCAGGTGCAACACGCCCTTCCTGCGATGAAAAAATAATCAAATACAATCCCAGACAATAAAGTGAGTAGTAAAAGGATGCAGCGCATCATACCACAACATCATCAACATATTTGTAGATGTCATCAATCAGAGCTAGCAGATGCTCCATTGATGCTTCCATGCCTTCTAAGTCAGAGGGGATTTTGTCAACAGTGGTTGCCTTTAGGATATCAACTGACATTACAAGAATAAACAATAAATCAGCTTCAATCATTAAAAATCAATATTTGGTACCACCTTAATTTAATATTTTCACAAAAAGAAAAAATACAGACAATGAATGTATATTTGATATTGAAAAGACACTCCAATTGCTTGGTTCAGAAGTGAGAAAGATATTTAATGATTGGCACAACATTACCAATGGAAACAATAAAGTGATGTTTAACATAAACTTCAGACAAACAAGTCTATATACAGTATGGTGAAACTTGGCTCAATTAGAGGCTTTGTCATTTGGTAAATAAAATAGTGTCAAAGATGTGTTAGTAGAATATAATTAATCAAGATTCATAACACTACCTACTACTGGATTGATTTTCTCAATAAAAGTGAAACAACTCAACCCGCAACAAAGAAATGCACGGGTTGTATAAAGGTTAACTCTATTACATAATTAAAAGCTAAGACTTTAAAATAGGCAACCACGAGAGCTTCAGGACACAAGCTTCGGCAAATATATAAGGTCAATTTAAAATGACAAATAAAGCTTTATAGAGGGAGAAGAATAAGAAGGAAAAAAGAAAGAAAGTGGGTGATTGTAAAGAGAATCCAATCAATACTTACATCCAATTCGCTCAGCTTCAACCATACGAAGATCCAGTGGAATTTCTTGAAACTGTGCAGCGATCTGCCTGTCTCCAAGAGATAAATTGTTTGACACATAAGCTTTGATGGTACCCCCTCCAGTTGTGAATCCTGTATCAACAGTCAAATGAATGGGATTGGGTACTTCTCGAGAATAAAACTCATGGATCAATGCACTTCCACCAGTTACTCCAAGTCCAGTTGAATACCTGCATAAATAATCAAAGTTTACACAAGGGATGAGCCATCCTCCCAAGATTACCAAATACACCACTAAAGAAGAGGCAACTTGGCATAACACAGCTCTCCAGTCCATTTGTATATTAATATCAACCAGTGGTGATCCCAAAAGAAACCATTTCATATTAATATTAACCAGTGATGATCTCTAAAGAAACCATTTCATATTAATATTAACCAGTGATGATCTCTAAAGAAACCATTTGTTTTACATACCAACGGGCCTTCCCATAAAAAAAGTTACAGCTAAAAAAATATTCAGAGAAAAACATTACATTCCATTCCATTCCTCACTTCCAGATATCAGAGTGAACATTTTGAACCTACGCCATATGGATTTCAAAGTTTTTTTTATACACTTCACTGACAATACTTTTATGCACTACTTGAGCGATAACATTGACAACTATGGAATTTTAAAAGAACTGGACTTACCATCCAACTATGATTTCCTTTTGATTCACTTTTTGGTGGGATAACAACATATTATGGTGGTACTCTATGTCCAACGCAACCTGGAAAAAGGTGAAAAATCAGAAAAATTCTTTGAGTTAGAACAGATAATAATTTCATTTAGCTGATGATAGGAAGAAATAGACACGACTACAGGAGAAATAAACCTTAAGCGTATAACTTTTACACATGAGCAAATAGATGTATTATCCACCTTATCAATCAAAGTCAGAACTAATTTTAAACACATTGTCACTTTCTGAAGACTTCTATATAGCTTAGCAATCTAATTGCTTCATAAAATTATTAATCTCATCCGCATAGAGAAAAAAACTTCCAAAAAAAGTACCTCTAAATAGATATCAATAAACGACAAGTAATTCATTAAAAAAATTATTATAGGACTCAGAGAGTTGCTTTATGTGCTCATAGATGAATCTTCCGATTCATCTCATACAAGAGGTGTCAGAATATAAATAGCACTCTTCATCCTCGCCCTTACATAGACAAAAATTCAATAAGATGAACAAAAACTCAAGCAATTTAGGAACAGAACCCGGTGATCAAGCCAGAAAGTGGCTGTCGCTACATCTGGGAAATTATAGGATTCATAAGACCGATGAGATAAGTATTTACTTTCAAACTCAAGAAATTTTGGAATAACTTATAGCTTATAAGAAGCATGAGATAAGTATTTACTTTCAAACTCAGAACAGATTTTGGACTAGCTTATAGCTTATAAGAAGCAGATGAGAGAGCTTCTAAAAGAATTAAAGTACAGAAGCTAATTCCCACATTGAGTGTGGGCAGCTAATATCTAGAAAAATAACAGCCATTACATGAGCAAATCTATTTTTCTTTATAAGTGTTTGTTCAGAAGTTCACGCTCTTAATGGTGTTTGTTTTTCTAACTTACTCCATGTTTTAGCTTCGAAAGCGAGAAGGAAACGTCTACATAAGTTTTAGCTGCAAAAGCGAGAAGGAAACGTCTACATAAATGTTTGTCGAGTAAAACTAAATAGTCATGTTTTAGTTAATTAAGATTACAACAAAAACAACAACCAAGCCTTATTCCACTAATTGGGGTCTGCTACATGAATCAAATGACACCATATTATTATGTCAAAAACCATGTCTTTCACCAATTCATTAATATCTAGATCCTTCTTAATAGTTTCTTTTATAGCTTATCTAGGTCTTCCTCTCCTTCTGACCTACTCTCGTTACAACAGAATTTTCTCTCTACATGCCAAAACAACCTGAGTCTAGTTTCTACCATCTTTTCTTACTGTAGGTGCTACCCCAACTCTCTTCTAATGTTGTCATTTCTAATTTTAAGAGTTGTAATTTTCACAAATGGGCGCATTCCATTCCCTCTCATCTGATTCTTTTAAGCAATTTGACAACGATGAATTTCGTTCCAGTTTCAGGAGCTAGAGCGAAATTAGTCATTATTGTTCACCATCCATTCGCTCCTATCTTTTTTTATCAATACAACAATATCATTACTTTGGCTTCCAAACATAGAGTTCACAATGATTCTCACAAAGACCAAAATAAATCTATTAAGCTTAATTTGAAAAGAAAAAAAATAAATTGATTATCACTGATTCAAAGGAAAAAAATTATTACAGGACTCAGAGAGTTGCTTTATGTGCTCATAGATGAATCTTCTGATTCATCTCATACAAGAGGTGTCAGAACATAAATAGCACTCTTCATCCCCGCCCTTATCTAGACAAAAAGAGTTTAATTACAGAAGCAGATGAGAGAGCTTCTAAAAGAGTTTAATTACAGAAGCTAATTCCACCTTAAGTGGGCAGCTAATATCTAGAAAAATAATAGCCATTACATGAGCAAATATATTTTCCTTTAAAAGTGTTTGTTCAGAAGTTCATGCTCTTAATGGTGTTTGTTTTTCTAGCTTCCCCCATGTTTAGCTTCAAAGGCGAAAAGGAAATGTCTACATAAATTTTCAACAAGTAAAACTAAATAGACATGTTTTAGTTGATTAAGATTACAACAACAACCAAGCCTTATATCACCAAGTGGGGTCGGCTACATGAATCAAACGACTATAATGTTCTATCAAAAACCATGTATTTCTCCAACTCATCAATATCCAGATCCTTCTATATAATTTCTCTTATAGTTTTTCTAGGTCATCCCCTACGCCTCTATGATTTGACTCCCCTCTATCTGATCTACTCTCCTTATTACAGAATCCACAAGTCTTCCCTCTACAAGCACAAACCACCTAAGTCTAGTTTCTACTATAGGTGCTACCCAACACTCTCTCTAACATTACCATTTCTAATTCTAAGAGTTGTAATTTTAATAGAACGGTCTCGTTCAATTCCCTCCCAACTTAAAGTTTTAAGCAATAGAACAATGATGAATCTTGTTCCAGTTTCATGAAACTGGAACGAAATTAGTAGTTGTTGTTCACCATCCATTTTCTCCTATCTTTTTTTATCAATACAACAATATCATTTCTTTGTCTTTCAAAGATAGAGTTCACAATGATTCTCACAAAGAGAAAATAGATCAATTAACCTAAATTAAGCTTAATTTGAAGAGAAAAAAATGATTATTGATTATCACACATTAAAATGTAGATGGAGGCGAGTGAAGGACCTGATCGACGGATTCATTGTGAGGAACAGCATATGAATTACGGATATCAACAGTTCCATCAGGAAGAACAGATCCAAGAAGCGTTCCAATGACGCGTTCAGCTTGATCAGGGCGACGAACGTAACAGTCGCAGATGTTGAATACGACGAGAGGATGAACCTTAGCGGATATGCTCTGAGAAGGGGAAGAAGATGATGAGAATTGCAACACTGTGCGATTGGTTGACGCCATGTTCGCAGAGGAGGTTGGATTCAACACCTTCGCTGCTCACAAGGCGTGTGAAGAAGAAGAAGAAGAAGAAGAAGCAAGAGAATGAGTGTGATTGTTTTGCTAGGGTTTTTCACATGTGGGCTCGTCCAGAATAGTTGTTGCTGCTTTCAATATTGGGCCTTGTAGGCCTTTTAGTTCAAAATTGCTCAATAGACCCTTTGAGAGGATCACAAGTCTCCCGAACTTTAAAAAACGCCTTTCTCGGGACTTAATCAATGGTGTTTAGGGGTTATGACCCGATCTAGGAAGAAATCTTGGTACGAATTTCCAGGGTGCCCCCACAAATCAACCCTGCATGTCCTCGGGTATAACATGTAACAAAAAATCTTGGTAACCCGCCTACAACAAACCTTTTTGTATGAGGTTTAGCTGCATCACGCTCTCTAAGTACAGAGAAATACTAAGTCGACCGAATGAGTCTCAACTTACCAACATCGTCAATCATATATACAACAATCAACAACATACATTATTTGTTCATTCAAGTATTTCACCAAACACATAGAATACAAAATTAACATTCACATTGGTAAATTGGCATTTGAATAACTAAAAATACTTAAACATTGTCAACATAATTAGTATTTTAATTAACAACTATACGTTTCCTAAACTACATTCCCCTTCAAATCGATCTTTAACTAACTAACTAACCTAACGAGCGGAAGATAAGTAAAAATCAACACTTACTCGTAAGTAAAATTAAGATAAAAGAGCACAAATGAACATGAATTAACGATTGAAGTAAGAAATATTTGTAGATACGTCAAGTTGTAAGTGGTAGAGGCAAATCTCGTAAAAAAACCCTAAAAAACATAATTGGGGAAAACTGAACATGTTTTCCTGTTATAGTTAGTATGATGGGGTTGTAACTCCCAGACATGAGTGATCAGGAGTTAACTACCGAACCATCTGGGAGTTATGAACTATGGGGATACTTTCGCTAGTTTGAGGGGCCTATGAGCAATTCAAGAGGCCTATTAAATAATTTTCCTTTTAGTTTGTAAGGATAAACTGTGATCTAGTAAGCAGGTTGAAATATTCACGTTTTATTTTTAAAAAAATTGACCAAAAAATTGTTTTATCCATACTTTTTTCCCATGCAAATAAAGAAAACTCAAATCTCCAAACTCCTTTGGCATTGTTAATTTTCCATTGTATGCCTCTGTTTTCATTTTTTAAACCTCAGTCACCAGAAGAACTCATCTTACGCTCGATTTTCTCCGGAAGAGATAATTAGGCAAAAGAAACACATTCATACTATATATGAAAGGATGGATTAAACCATCTCAAATATAAAAATTAAGTGTCTAAATTACCCTTTAACCAATATATTGGTTCATTAAAATACAAAAGGTCAAATTGATACGGACTTGATCCACCAAGGCACTAATGAATCAATCCAAGAATTTTGCTCTTTACCCAAATGGATTTGCCCATTCCCAAAGTAAATGATTAAAATACCCATGTGTGAGTTAACTCACGCAACGTAAGTTAACTTACGCAACGTGAGTTAACTCACGTTAGTTTTAAAACTGAATTATGATGCCTACATAGACAAGAACCACAAACAAAACGCAAACAGTTCCTTCTCTGTTCTTCTTCTTCCTCTTCAGCCAACATAACATAACCCCCCTTCATTTTTCTTCATCCTCATCCATTTCTCATAATAAATTCATATTAAGATTTTGAAAAGTGCCCTTATCTCTTCAAAATTATTTGACTAGCGTGAGTTATAACTTGTCAAATAATGACCAATTAAGATTTTTAGGAACTGTGCTCTTGTCTCATTACTGACAAGAATAAGAAAGAAAAGAAAGGGATTTCATGCGGGTAGAACGTGAAAAAATCTGGTGGACTTATTCATTTTTAAAACTAGCGTGAGTTAACTCATGCCGGGTATAACACCAGCGTGAGTTAACTTACGCTCCAGTATTTGTAAATTAACACTAGCGTGAGTTAACTCACGTAGCGTATTTTAACTCACGTAAATTATACATTAGCGTAACTTAAGTCACGTAAGGGCATTTTAGACATTTACTTTGGGAATGAGCAAAAACGTTTGGGTAAAGAGCAGATTTCTCAATCCAAAGCTTAGGAGGTCTTAAGAGCTATAAAGGCCAAGAAAGCCTTAACTCAAAGATTACTACTCTCCTCCCGCACTTTTCGCTCGCACCCTGCAACATTGTTGAAAATACCCCTGCGTTAGTTAACTAACACAAGTGTAAATCAAACATGTCTTAAATTTACACATGCGTGACTTAAGTCACGCCGCATGAGTTAACTCACGCTAGTTCAATGGCTAGAAGGATTCGTGGGTGGAGATGAGAGCCAGAGCTGAAACCATTGCATGATGTCTCAATGTCTCGTCCTTAGTCATACAACACACCGACTCCACCTATTTTCTATTGTATCACACATTAAATTCGACCGATCCTTCTGCCTTTTTCATATTATTTTATTTTCACCAACTTTTTAAGACTTCCCAAGGTGGCACCATCTTTAAAGATTCATCAATATAAATACACTGTTGTTACTTCCTAATGCTATCACAATATCTTGAGAGTTGAGACACACACACACAATATTAAGAAAGCCAAAATGAAGCCGCCTCTCTTCACCATGTTGCTATTCTGTTCCCTTCTTCTGTGCTAGAATATGGTATATAAGTTGTTACAAGTAGCGTGAGTTATATAAGCTAAAATTGCAACTTTTAGACTTTGTAAACTAGCATGAGTTAACTCACACAGCGTGAGGCAGAGTTTTACACTTGCATTACTTAAGTCACGCTGCGTTAGTTAACTAACACATAATTTTACACTTGCGTTAGTTAACTAACACAAGAGTATTTTCGAAAGTTCAGCTGGGTGGGAGCGAAATGTCTTGGGCGAAGAGCAGTAATCTAACTCAAATTATTACAACCAAACACGATGGGAGCAAAGGACCAATGTAGGTGGAAAAAAAGGGAGCCAAAGCTTGTGAATGTGATCATTTCATTTTCATGTGAAGGTGGCGTGGAGAGTAGGCATGAATCCCTAGTTTGATGTTTTTCTTTAATTTTGTTTTGGAATAAAAAGCGTGGGATCAATTTGATTAATTAGGCCCAAAAATACTTAGAAGAGTTTATTCTTAAGCTTTAGCCATTTAAAAGCACTACGCCAAAAAAGGACTTTGATAGCACTTTTTTTGGTCTTTAATAAGCCCCGCTATTGTTTGCATACAACCTATGATAGCACTTTTAAAGGACTATTGATGCCCGGTCTTTTATAGCACTTTTTTTAAAAGTGCTATCGTTCTTAGTAGGATTTCCTAAGGCTTAACGCAAAAAGGTATTACATGACCTCTATCTAATAGCGTTTCGCTTAAAAAGTGCTATTATAAGACCTATAGTCAATAGCACTTTAAGAAAAAGTGCTATCATAAACCTTTATTTTTTTTTAAAAAATATATTTTTTAAAGATCATAAATAGGAATTGTTTTTTTGAATGGAAAAAAAAACTTGAATAATACTCATTATAAATATTCTATAAGTCATTCAACGTATATTCATAATAAAAGAACTTAACAAAACACAACTCAAATTATAATAACAAGTATGGAAATGTCATCCTTCATAAAGGTAAAATTACACCACTCACAAATCTAGAAAATCCATCACTAGGAAATGCCTCTTGTAATGATTATGTACTTTAAAATGTTAACCAACTCATACTAATTCACATTGTAGAGCTTGAAAATGTTCCTATATTTGGCACCTAGCATATATAGAATCAACAAATTATATCATGCAAAGAGTACTTGATGAAAAGTCTTCCCATGGGCTAGACAGAGGTTGTCATCCAACATACCAATTCAATTTTGAACTATGCCCCTAGAAGCACATCATCAACCATGCCACAAGTGTCTAATCAGAGGTAGTGTGCCAAATGTGATTTGACTTTCACTACATGCAGCTGATTCTTTGAAAGCTATAACACAAGCTAAGTAACTCTTTCCAAAAAATTTACTGCCAAACAACCAAAAAAATATTCACTTAGTGTTCAAACTTTAATGAAAAATAACTAATAACACTAACACAATACTTTGATACCAGCATCAATTGATTAGGTAATGGTATCTAAAACAAAATCCCAAGGTTGTTGTTATTCCACACATTCCTTCATAACTAAACAATGAATTTTATAATGAAGTTGAATTTAACCGAGGAGCCAAGTAAGCACATCGAATTAGCCAAGTAATTAACAATTATGTTAACAGTTACTAGTGGGATAAATTTCTGTTAAAGTTCCTATTAATTGTAACATAACACTTGGCTTACATAGAATCCATTGTGTAGTCCTCACGGATCATTATATCATATTAATTCTCTCATTTAAAAAAATAAAATAGGCATTGGTTTCATCTATATGATTAATTTTCATTTCAATTAATTTCTCTAACTATCTCTCACTTTCTTAAGTGATTCATTTTCATTGTACCAAAAAAAAAAGTGATTCATTTTCATTCTTATCTCTTTCTTAAGAATGAGAGTAGTAACTAGCAAGGATTGAATTGTTAATGATTTCATTATAGTAGCTTCAATCACGTACACACATATATCATAAAAACTGAAATTAGAATAAAGTTTGTATGTAGATAGACCTTCATACGCTAGAACATGTATGTCAATTTCATTATAAAAATAAATAGATATCACTTATCTTTGAAGGACCAAAGTACACTCAATCTTTCAGTGAGCTCCTATAAATGTACTTGTTAATATAACAAGAAAAGATACATTTCTTTTCATTTGACAACTCTAGCATCCCTGCCAAAACAAAGTAGAATCGATGTACGCGTGAATTGCTTCTAAAGACAAATCTGTCGACGAGTTTGTAAAAATAGAATAAAGTTACCTCAAACTAGTACAAGAACAAATCCAGCAAGAGGATGAAAATAACCTGAAAATTGAGTTCAGTCCCAAGATTAAGCAGCTTCCTGTGATGCAACATACACTGAAACCAATGAAAGAAAACGAATTTGGCGAAAGAATGAAAATAACCTAAAAGTTGAGTGATGAGAATTGCAGCAGCAGTCAGTGAGAGAGGAGGTTTAGTGTCAAAATTGGCACACATGTACAAAGGTAATTCATCAATGTGCACCTCAACAATATGCTTTTCAAGTTTTAGAAGAAATGTGGTAACAAAGAAAATATCATGTCGTAACTGAGATGTTAGAAAATATACTGCACAATATTATCCAAGAAAAAACACAACCAATACATCACCTAAAACTTGTAGTAGGGTTGAATTATCATATAAATTATGTGGTCTGGCATTTAAAAAGCTAAATCACAAGAAACATTCATAACTTAGGAACTTTTCTGTTTTATTTCTTTTGTGGAGTTTCCAATAAGACATGTTAAAATATCGCTCGAAACCAAAATCATACAGAACATGAATATTGCATATTCAATTAGAAAATCAAAAGCATGCCACCTCAAAATTAAGATTTACTCGCAATAAAACAAAGCTCTATTTCAATTGGCATTAGAAGATAATTCCCCTTTATCATAACAATAGTTCATTAAATGAAATGCACCTGCAAACTCAAGCTGTAGCGCAACTTACAAACCCAGTGACAAAAAGAACAACAATCACTTTAGTATTTTAGACTTGATAAACCTTACAGATGCTTCAATATTCAGTGACATCAAAGAGTTGTTAAAAACACAACACATATGGTACATTCTGATTCTAAATAAGCCGAAATCAACTAGCATGCAGGGCCAAATATCACACACCTAAGCTATAAATCCAGCATGCATATACAAAAGGCCTACTAAAGATGAATATAAAACAAGTGCACTGAGCCAAAATACTACCATGATTCATAAATAAATCAACAAGAATTTAACTTTTGACATCCTTAATAGTCTGCACTAGTGACTTCAATTCATACCACACGGACATATCTTGATAAATCATGAACTATTAAATTAAATGCAAGGTACTTAATAGAAAGAAACCTTATCAAATCTATGTCAGCCTTTCATCGAATTCAACCACTGAGAGCTTCCCCACAAACTGCAGTGAGCCAAATTGGCCATACAGCAGCAACATGTTCCCCATGTAAAAACTTCCGTGGGTTACTTAGCTTTGGATTCAGCTGCGATCTTTTTCCACCTTCACCTTGAGACCGCTGAAACCTGTCACCGTTCTCAGCGTCTAGATACCACACTCTTTTCCTCACAATTACTCGGCGTTGTGCCACCGAGGCGTCATCAACCTTCCTGTTAAAACAATTGAAGTTTAGAGCCAAATCTCACACCAAATGCAACTAAGAATTATAGTCAATATGAATAGAAAGTAGACAATCACTATTTCATGCAACCTTACATTAATTTAAAACACTTAGAAGAATGGAAGGAGCAAAAGTTAAATGATTTAACAGAGTTTCCATACAAGATAGTTTGGTTAATGGAAAACATAGAAACAAAAATGTGAAATGTAAAACAAAGCCTAAAACAAAAGCGAAAATGAAACAAAGAGAAATAATGCATGCTTTCATGGCAGCAAAAGGAGAGAGAAGCATTTTAGGCTCTATTTTTTAACTTTGATCTCTCTGGTGAATTCTGCATACTTGAAATTTTAATTGCTGCCATGAGATTAAAAGATATTAGGTATTCTTATAGATTTATAGTTTCTACTGCATACTGATTTTGTCTTTTTTAGTTTAGTTTGAAAATTTGATTATATACTGTGGAAACTAGAGTTAGAAGAATTGCTAAATTGAGCTTAATGTGTTGTTGTATCTCCAGTGTTAGATCATTAGACGCTGTGAAACTGATTTTTCTTTGATTATGCAAGTTTCCTTTTTCTTTGCATAAGGATGAACCACTTAACTATTTTGAGTGTAACACAAATTTTCCTTGGCATCAAACAATGTTCTATCATACATTCACACTCACAGTAGGGGCCCCACTTATCCTGTTATTTCATCTTGTTCTTTACCTAACAAGACTATAATGTTCACCAACTATGCAAGTTATCATAAATTAAACATTTTTCCTTCCTCTTCCATGTTTGTAGCAAACAAAGAAAATTTCAAAACTGAGTTTTATCATAAGGTCATAGTGGTGTAAAATTACAGGAATACGAGTCTATAAATTGAAGGGATCAAAGAGGAGGAGTAGCAAAATACATATATACTCATGATTGTCATGTACTATTTCTCTTGCTCACACTCTTTTTTCTTTTCTCATTGGCATCTTTTCTGTTGTTTTTTTTTTCTCCTTATAAAAAATGTTCCATGTGTACAAACAAATTGCATCTTTATGTTGTTTTTCGGGCTCCAAACTCATATTTTACTCCCTTGTCATTTTTGTTAGACAGTGAGAAAGCTTCTTTTCAGATCATATTGGTTTCTTGCGCGCTACAAATTTTAAATTATATAATATGAAATGCGTTAAAAAGCGTTGAAAACACACTCTAGCACCCTCCATTTTTTCTAGATTTCATAATCTAAAGCAAATGTAGAGGGTGGAAAAAGAAATACTCCTTTCCTTTTGTTATTTGATTTGATTCATGGTCTCATTTAGTTTGAGTTTAGCTTATGTTTTCAATAAAAAAAATTAACCAAGCAGTTTGATTCATGATTTGGTTGAAACAATTTTTAACCAAACATTATTTACATACGGTGACAACTAGAGTATCCATGGAACACCAGATTACATGTACTTTTCCCCCTTAAAATTCGGAGGATTAACCCAAAAAAATAAAAAATAATAATTCTTCTAAAAAAAACATATGAAAGTAATTATGTTGTGGAAATAGTCCCAAAATATTTTTTTTGTTTTTGGTCCCTGCAAAATATTTTGGTTTTGGAAATAGTTCCTGGAGGGACTATTTTCAAAACCAAAGGGACTATTTCCAAAACCAAAATATTTTGCAAGGACCTTTTTAAAAATCAAAAGATTTTGCAGGGACTATTTTTCTCATAAATAGGTTCAGTCATCATGTGCTAGTGTGCAAATCATCACAAAAGTGGGACCAGGGACCAAAACCAAAACGAAACATTTTTGCAGGGACCTAAAGCAACAAATTTTTTTTACAAAAACTAAAACCAAAATGAGGCATATTTGCAGGGACCAAAACCATATGTTAGCCTTTTTTTTGGTACACATTTTTGATCAAGTTATTATGCAAATCTCAAAGGAGATGACTATCTTAAATCCTTTTAAGTTTATTCATCAAAAACACCTTTTAAAAAATATAAACATAAAAATACCATTAAAATATTGTGTTAGATCCGCTTATAATTTTCAAAAAAAAAAATAACTAACTCACCATATTCAATTTTTCAGGTTCAATACGGTTTTTTTTAATCAACTAGCTGATTTATCAAAATTCAACACAATAGAATTTGTCAAAAAAATAAATTCAACACAATAGAAATCATTTATTTAAACTCAATCAACACATATTTTTTCTACCCAATTTCTTTGGGCACCGCAATGCGAACCAAAGTACCAAACCACTTTAGACCACACTTTCGACCACAAACTCATTTATATTGTGTTAGAATACAAGTGATTTGTCCCTGTGAACTTAACTCAGTTGGTAAGGACATTGCATAATTTATGTAGGGGTCGGGGTTCGAACCCCAGACAATCCACTTCTCCACATTTAATTGTGTGAGCTCTATCAACTAGGCTACTAGACCAAACAAAAAATAATACAAGTGATCTATTGTTTCTTTGGCCGGGTCACAAAAATAGTTGAGGGGGGTAATTAGTTCGTCTCCTTAATAAAGAGGATTTGACTGGCAATCTATTGTAAATTATGTGCCAAATTAAAATTTCTATCATCTAAAATTCTCTCAAACTTTCTCCATTTTTAATCTCTACGGTTAAAATACAACAATCACTTTCCTTTACAATTTAATTCTCACTTTCTCTCTCATATTTGATGGTTGAAATTCCACTTGAGGAAACTTCAAACAATTTTTAAATAAGAGAATCCAAATCGCAAATCAAATAAGTATGCAGCTGAATTGACTTAACTCCATATTGTCATGCTGGCAATGCCCTCTAGCTTTGTTTCCAGTTTGGTTATATAGTAGTACTAGTACCAACTAGAAATTAATTGACATTACTGACATCCTATAAATAAGAAGACAAAATTTGCTTTAAAGACATATCCACCATATTGTGATTGATTAGAGTATAGTTTCCCTCCCATCCTTCAGAAACTTGTTTGCAGATTTAACAAAAAAAACTCTTTTAGCAATCGATATGAACGTATAACTTCTCTTAGTTTAAAAAATACGGAGCTCACTTCTTCCTTTTTTTTCTGTTCTACATATTTTCATAATTTTTTATTTATAATTAAGTAAAAATGTCATTCAATTAATCATGGATGTGTACCAAATTTAAATTCAATTAATTCATGGATGTGTACCAAATAGCTATGTTAATAAAAAAAATTAAATCTTGTTACACGCAAGAAGATGCATGTTTTTTTATTATTTTGATCACAAAAATACACAAGTAACTATTACTGTTGTTGTGCGTACCCTAGATAATGAAAGTCGTATCTTTCTTCTACAACGATAAACATTTTTTCATCAACTCAATACTACTTTTTAAATTCCGGTGAGAAGTTGTGTTGAGTTGATGAAAAATGTGGTGGTGTTTTTGTCGAAGAGATAGAGTGCTTTATTTAAGATACATTCGTTCTAAATAATCATCAACAATAACAATTATGTGTGTATTTTTTAACCAAAATAAATAAAAAATTTCATTCTTCTTGTATGGGACAATGTTTAAACAACTTAAAAACTATTTTGTACAAACCCATCAATTATTTCTTGAGCTCTTGACTTAGGTGAAACAGTTATTGCCCAAATGCTCAATCATGGAATGGAAAGTCTCTCTTTTCAAGTGTTCCAAACCTGTTATTCTTACCTAAACTCTTCTTTTTAGATATATTTAGCACCACTAAATCAGATCAAGTGTTGTATTATATATTTTCTTTCAACCTTAGCGGTTTTTTATTTAAGAATTTGGAAATAATTTAATTTATCTAAAGTAATTGTGATTTTTTCATTACGGAACTATTCGAAAGTCATACCAAGTCCAATCCACCAAATGATTTTATCAAGCAATCCGTAAACATCTATGAGCTCTCATTGAGTTCACAAGAGATGTGTTCCATGTTAGCCCATTCTAAAAAGCCTAATACTTTGAATGTGAAATTATTGATCAACCCAACTTATCGCCAGGGAGCTTCATTATAGTTGATGAAAGTGAAAAGGAAAAAAGCTCTTTAATCAGGAAGTAAGGATGCATATCTCGTTTTGCAAGTTATTTTCAATGAACAAGTTCGAGCATTAGAAAAGTCTCCAGAATGGTGCGCTCAATATTGTAGAGTTTTACTTACATTTCATGTTGAATAATCATATTATCTATGTAAAAACTTGAATATTTTATGGTGGCGTCTAATTGTATCCACAAGGATATCAAATACTCACATCTTCGATCATGTTTTGCCTGACATTTTTAAACATGATTCAAATGAAAGAACCACCTTCAAACATGTGGAGGCCTTGTTTCATTGTTAAAGTAATTGTTTGGACTTGTTACATGTTTCTCATTGTTAAAATAAACTGAATCGTAGTATATTGCATGTAAGTGAAACCCAAATTGAGTTTAAATATCAACACTTGAAGTAAAAGAGCAAGAGAAAATTGAGTTTTAAGGATCTGAAAGAGGCACAAAGTCTTGGTGCTCATGTCTTAGTGGCCATCAAAAGGCTTAATTAACAATGTATGCAATTTTTTTGTCAGATAAATTGAAGACGTAATAGAATTATGTTTTATTTTTGCACTTGAAAGCTTTTTTATATCTTGGCTATTTCTACAAAAGCAACGTTAGTGAAGAAAATTTCAGTTTTAAAGAACTAAGCTATTGAACTCTTGTTTGTGAGATTTTACCTATGATATACTCTTTATCATGATCTTTCCATAGCAATTGGCATTCATATTATGAAAATTAGCAACTAGTTTATTTTTAAGGTAGGTTGAACTGAAATTGAACTCTATTACTTATTGTATCTATTAATTTGTGGTGTCTAATTATTTTATAATCCAACAAGGGGGGATTAATGAGTAGTTAATGAAGTGAAAAAATTAAGAGTTGATATTGTAGCCATCTATGATTTATTATGCATGTGCATATAATATCAACCTATAATCTATTTATCAACAATTGATATTACTCACTTTATTCTCTAAAATGATTTTGTCATTTAGAAGAGTATTTTTTTTTTTTTTGGTACAAAAAGAGGGCAAAGCCCAAGAGAAAAGAAACTACGAAATTAACCGGACATTTCTAGGCATGTAAGCCCCGGAAATATCATCAAACATGAGCTTCTAAAGCTCAGTAGGAGGAGTCTCCAAAATGATCAAATTCAAATGATTCATAGAAATGCTAAAATTAGCAAGCCAATCGGCACTTCTATTTCCTTCGTGCCAAGTATGGTTAATTTGCACTTGCCAATCCATTCTCAGCAGCTTCCTGATACGATGAACTAAAATAGGGATATTCCCATTAAACTTGAACTTGCCATAAATCATGTCGATCAATATCTTCGTGTCACTTTCCACTATAAGATGATCAAAATGTTCCCTCCAAGCCATCTATATACCCAAATACAACCCCCCACATCTCAGCATGTAAGGCATCACAAGCTACAATCTTCTTAGTGTAGCCTTTAATCCATTGACCATCTGCATCACGAAAAATACCACCACAACCGGAAATATGACCCAGATCCTTGCAGGCATCGTCGCTGTTGAGCTTAATCCAACCTTCCTGAGGTCGTTTCCATCCTATGTAGATAGTGTCCTTCACCTTAGGCCCTCTATGAAGGTGCTCCAAGTTGTAGTCTTCAATATCTCTAAAGAATCTCTGGATTAAAAAAAATTTGGATTATTCGGCCTTTGGAAATCAGCTTCAAAGATAGTTTTGTTCCTCTATTTTCACAAATACCAGCACGTAGTCATGAAGGTGGTTTGCCATCTAGATGTGCTCGTCCCAACCATTTTCCTCTTAAGGTTATTGAAAAACCAATCCCTGCAGTCAAAGGAAAAGAAGTTAGTTATAAAATCAGAGGGAACAACATGAAGCCATACCTGAGTTGCATGAATGCAGTCACAAAGCACATGAAGGATAATTTCATCATCATTCCCACAACATGGGCAAGTAGGAGAAATCTCAACACCCCATCTACTTCTTCGCAAATTAGTAAGGATTCGCCCATAAATAGCCAACCAAATAAACGTTTGAACGCGATGTGGGTCGTGCCATTTCCAAAGAATCTTCTAGTCACCCTCCAACGTTGGACAATTTTGATGTTGTAGAGAATAAGCACTTTGAACTGTGAACTGATTGGTATTGGTTCCACTCCACCCAATAGTATCAGGACCATCCTCATCTGTAGGAGCCGGGATAGCAAGAACCCTACTAACAGTGTCATCTGGCAAGTTGTTCAGAACGAAATCAATATCCCACTCTCCTGAAGGAGTAAGAACATCTCTAACAGTAAGAGTAGTATCTATGTAGTCTTGATTGCTTATGGATAGAAGTGATCCATTATTAGGAGACCATTTATCTAACCAAAAATTAGTACTACGACCATCTCCAATTTTCCAAATCACATGACGCTTAAAATCATCCCAAATACTTGCCAAAGCTTTCCAAAGGGGTGAATCATAAGGCTGCACACTAATATTGGCAGTGAGATCTTTCCCACACCCATATTTACTACAAAGGACTCTACACCAAAGGTTGTCCGGATTGTTAATCAGGTTCCAGAGAATCTTCATGAGAAAAGCCTCATTCATATTACGAGCTTGTCGAAATCCAAGACCTCCATCAATTTTAGGCAGACAACAAACATCCCAACTAATCAGATGAGCTTTCCTACCTTGATTAGAATCACCCCACACGAAACCACGTTGAATTTTATCAACCTCATCACAAATGGTCTTGGGGATCTTAGCATATTGCATATGGTAGTAAGGAATTGTATTGAGGACAGACTTAGTGAGAGTGATCCTACCTGCAAAACTTAAACACTAATGTTTGCAGCCACTCAACTTACTCTGAATTTTGTTAACAATATGATTAAAATGTCCTCTGGAACTCCTCCCTGTAGCAAGGTTAGCTCCAAGGTACCTGCCTAAACTATTTACCTGATTAAAACCTGTGTGTTGTAAAATTTCCTCGCGAAGTTGGGTATCAACATTTTTGGAAAAATACACATGTGTTTTATTCCTATTAATTTTTTGACCTGAAGCTTGACAAAAAGTATCAAGGCAGTGCAATACGCAATGAGCCTGTTCAATAGAAGTTTCTGCAAAAAGAAGAAGATCATCAGCAAAAAGTAAATGAGAGATTTGAAGACCATACATGCCTGCGCGCATAGGAAGCCAGTAACCAGCTTCTACCTGATTAGCTATCATGTGAGACAATTTATCCATACAAATAACAAAAAGATAAGGAGAAAGAGGGTCCTCTTGCCTAATTCCTCTTGAAGGATAAAAAGTATCAGTTTTTTCACCGTTCCACATTATTTTGTACGACGGAGAAGAAATGCAATGATGAATGATTTGGATGATTTGCGGAGGAAACTTACACTCCTCCAAACAATTTTTCACAAAGTTCCAGTTGAGACGATCATAAGCTTTTTCCAAATCAATTTAGAAAAGTGTTACCCTACTGTTTAAATAATTTTTTCACAATCCTCTAAATAATATCCGATGGGAAAGTTAATAAGACAAAGGGTACTATAGGAAGACCAGATATATGGAGAGTTTATAAAAGAAAAGATAAGAAGACTGGTGGCTGAAGTTACTAGTGAGGAGCATTAGTAAATTATAGGGTGTCTAAGTAGGAATATTTTACTAGTATTATTATTATTATTTAATAATGATACTCTTTGAATAATATCTTCTAGAAAGATCTTATTTAGAGCTTATTCCTTGGTAGTAAGTTTATCTCTTTAGTAGTATTTAAATAGGAGTAATAGTCGTTTAGAGGACATGACATATTCAGTTTTCTGTTCAGGGTCAGAGAAGGATTCCTCTCTGAGTTGTGTCAGAGCTTTGCTCTTTGAGTAGTTAGAGAATTTCTCTCTTCAACTATTTTTACTATTTTCATTTATATCATTATAGCACTCTATTTTATTCAATTAATACATGTTCTCGTTCTTTATTTTCTCGTGTTACGGTTGGTTATCGTTCAGATCTATTGGTTACTACCAATTTGGTCCGACCTACCGGATTCGAGTGGCATCACCTCCTTTGTTAGATAATGCGACAAACAAACATATCCTTGTGCATTAAGAGCATTTTCTTGTTTATACCGATAGTGCTCTTAATTATGAGGATCGTAAGGGACGATTTATGGGGTTATGATGTTGATGTTGTGCATTCTTGTCCGAAGCAATATATTAATGTAAACTTAGATTTGCATTTCTTCAAGTACACTTCCAACAATGAAAACTATACTCTATTGTATGAGTGGTCTTCTTCCAAACTCAAACTCCTCTACGTTGAGTTCTGAAGTTTCTGAAGTGATTTCTTGCCTCATGGAGGGTAAAACTCGTGATGCATACCTAGTTTCAAGCGACAAATTGGTTGATTTCAATGTTATGAAGTGTAAGAATAGTATCAATGTTCCTGGCTTGAAGAATTCATTGACAAACGACTAGGATGTTTTAGGTGAAGTATTTGAGGTTGGGTAGAGTGGTGTGGGAGAAGAAATATGTGGTGGTTGCATGAAATCTGGTAGGAGATGCGGATACAATACATCAAAAAATTCAGTTATGTGTCTCTTGCCGGAGAAATCCATGGTAGATGGAGTAACATCATCAAATGGTATTCTTTCTTTTCCTGACATTTTATTAGATTCTTCTGTCGAACAATCTTGTTTTATCAGATTTCATTTGATGCCAAACTAGTTTATCACATATTCATAAGATGTTTTGGATTTTGTGGATTGATTTAATAGTAATAAGTAAATGATACGTAAGTAGTTTATATTTGGAACTTAGAAGTTAGCATGCCAATATATAAGGCCTTTGAGAATATAAGCTTAAGATATACACATACATCTCTTGCTTACATTACTCATGTTTCTTTATCCTCTTAAAATATGATGTTTCTACTACTACCTCAGGTCAGCATTTAGCTGGCAAGCGAAAATGAAAATCATTCTAGGTGATACATCTAATTTTCTGTTGTATTTGTCTCTTTAACGATTGTGGTATATTTAGTAATAATCATTGATATACATGCAATAAAATAAGAACTCGTATCCTTCCTTAGATTGGCAAGCAAAGACCAAACTATACTATACTATCATTATCCATATTTCATGTTTGAAAACCTTGACTTTTACCTATCTGTGTTGATCACACTAGTTTGGACTATTTCTTTTATAGGCTAACTATTAATATCAATTATGCACTAGACAAAACCTTAAGCAGATAGATTGCTAATATAAATTTGATTACAAAGAGATATGGGATTTTGTTTTGTTTCTCTTATACCAAACAACTTATATAAATAAAAATATGTAAAAAAAATTCTTAATCATAAATATATTGACTAAGCCTCCTAACAGGAAGTGCAGGTGCAGTATTTGTAGCATTATCCATATGTATCATTATCATTTGTTACAAATACAAGTCAACAAAAAATAACCAAAGATAGGGGATGTAGCACTCGAATTTTACATTTTGACATCAAACCGCATAATATTCTCCTAGATGAGAATTTTTGTCCAAAGATATCAGATTTGGGGCTGGCAAGACTTTGCCCAAAGAAAGAGAGCATTATTTCGATGTCAACGTACTGCTAGAGGTACAATGGGATATGTAGCTCCAGAGCTGTGGAATAGAAATTTTGGAGGAGTTTCACACAAGTCTGATGTTTATAGTTATGGAATGATGTTAATGGAAATGGTTGGAGGGAGGAAAAACCTTCATGTTGATGCAAGTCACACAAGTGGGATATACTTTCCTTATTGGGTATACAAAAGGCTTGATGTAGGCAGCGATTTGAGACCGGGTGAAGTCATTGCCCCGGAAGAAGATGAGATAGCAAAGAGAATGACCATCGTGGGTTTATGGTACATTCAAACATTTCCAAATGATAGGCCTACAATGAGTAGAGTGATTGAAATGTTAGAAGGCAAAATGAGTTCATTGGAAATACCACCCAAACCTATTCTTTCTTCTCCTACTAGACTTGTATCAGAATCTTCAACTTCATGAAAGTTTTCGGGTAAGTGTTCCATACTGCATTATTTTTATGGTAATTGTTTTATGTTTTTCTATGATCTTCTAAATAAGTTGCTAAACTGTTGTTATACGTAAAAGCATTACAAATTGGTCAAATAAACTCCATATTATGCATACTACTCACTATTAAATCAAAGTGTTATTTTGATAAATTTGCTGCTACAATGCAGGTCAAAGTAAAAGTAATATGGCTGAAGCGAATGAAAATATATGAAGAAGGAAGTCTTGTAGATAACATGTTTATATGATTCAAAATATGATCAGGAACCAATAGTTAAATACTGGAAATCATCTCAACACTTTGTTCAAGAGTTTTTAATCTCTTTGCTGAAATGTGAACTCAAGAGTGTTGCTAAATGTGAACCTGACCACATGAATCTAAAGCATGTGGATAAACAAAGTAGGCAATAATCAAAATTGAGGAATTTAAGGAACACATGACATGTGATTTGGAAATGAAGGATTCGAAATGCTAACCGAAAATATTCTTCATCATGCTATAAGAGGCAAAGCAAATGATTGGAAAATGGTATTACACTATGAGCATCAAGATAACAAGGATTCTTCCATTCTTAGTTAGGGTTGGTATATGTAATCATGTTAGTTAAATCTAGTGGTTACTTGTGTAATAAGCTAATTACTTATCTAGTTGGTTTTAGTATTCTCTAGAGGTTATCACACTATAAGCTAAGTTAGTATGTGGTGATCATTGTCTATACATACGTCATATACACTCAATGATGATTAATGAAGTGAACTTCATTCAATTTTTCTAAGTCATACTAAAAGGGGTGATGAATTTGATGATGACTCCTCTCTCCCTTCGGCCTTTCTAAAAGGATTTTCTGCTTTTATATCCTTTCATTCAAGCTTGGGTTGATACCTATTCTATACTTGAATTCCTTCCAATTTCTATTGTAATTCCTCACTGGTTTACTAATAGAAATTTGATTTCCTTTCTTTTGCATTCCTATATCATAACACTTATACCTATTTAATTAGAAGCAATTCAATCATGTAATGGACAATCATGTTCATGTAATGGACAGTTTCCCTTTTTAAATGTTCCTAACCTGCTATTTTTACCCAAACTTTTGCTGGTTTATGATTTAAGAATTTGAAATCATGTGTATTGTTTTGCCTAAGCCTTATACTCAATCTGCAGGGAGCATTGTTGTGCATGATGAAAGTGACAAGAAAAAAGCCATTGAACCTGGAAGTAAGGTTCCATGCCTTGTTTCCCAAGTACTTTTATATGCCTTGTTTGAGCATTACAAAAGTCTCCAGAATGGTGTGCTCTTGATGTTATCAAAATTGATTTGTAGAGTTATATTTAGATTCCTCATTGAATAACCATAAGGATATCAAATACACACATTTTCAATCATGTTTTCTTTGTAGGACTGCAATTTTTAAACATGATTTAAACGAAACAACCGTCTCTCAACAAGAGAATGAGAGAATGACACAATTGATGATGATAGTTTGCTCCCATATGAGACTATATGAATAGTGTTCTTGTCCTTTCTTGTTCTGCTCATTCTCTGAAGTATTTACAAACATTACATGTTCGAACTCTACTGAAAACAAAGAATCGAGTTTGCATTAATTTCATCTTTGAACTTTTCTTCCTTTGTAAATTAATGGTGAAGACTACTAACAATAAATCTTTACTTTTAACAAGAAAATACAAGGTAAAGTTGTTAATAAGTAAGGACTACAAAAATATATTTAGAAAAAGACATTTTAGACAAGACTTGTTTAAAATAAGTTTGGTCAATATTAATATTGTATATTCATCAAAATATTTATGCTTGATGTAAAAAAACGCATAAAATTTTATGCCTAAGGAAGGATCGCATGCAAGGTGCTGCTCATTAGAACTGCCCTCCATATGGCATAGAATCTCTCATGCTGAGAGATAAGTTTGGAACTTAATTTTGACTCTCTCTCTTTTTTTTCTTTTTCTTTTTGCCTTGTTACATTGTACAATAAAAAAAAACGCATAAAATTAGAGTTGCTCTGGAAAAACCTTTGCGGTAGCACATGTTAAGCTCCTCCCAACTCCTTTTTAGAAATACAATTCTTTTTATTTACATTTTCTTCCTAAATATGTTTGTTTCGAATGTTAAATTTTCCAAAATTTTGATTGGCTCTACTCTCCTTTCGAGGAGAAGAGAAGCCAAAGTTAAGTAAAGCTACAAAACTTTTCATTGTCATTTGTTAAAAAATCACCTTGATCGGCTATTTTTGTGAGAAAATCAGATTTTAAAAACAAAATATATTTTTTATATTTAATCCATTTATTGCAATTTTGTTTTGAGAAATGAGTATGTGAAAATAGAATTTAAAAACTACTTCAAATGAAAAGTTGATTTTAGTAGTTTTTCCATAAAAACAATTTTATATATATAAAAAATGATTTTTGTTATGTCAACATACACAAAATAATTTATGCTTTTTTAAGAATCTATAATATATTGAATGTCAAATCACTTTATTTCATAATCATTTACCAAATGAATCTTAAAAAAGGATTTCAATTTGAATTTGAATTTAATTCTATGTAATATTTTTGTAACTTGTTTTAATACTATTTTGTAGAATTTGTTACTAACAAATATAGTAAAAGAGGAAAGCGACTATTTTGAAATGAATTTGACTTGGTAGAGTTATGTGATAAATTAACCAAGTTAAAAAGATTTTACTTTTTGGATTAGGTAATATTTTCTTCTAAAATATTCAAATTACATGATAATTTCATACAATAAAAATGATTTCTTTTCATCTTAATTTAAAATCCTTGTTGTAGGAATAGTTTTAAAAATGGGAAATCCTTTTATTAACTTCCAAGAAAAAAGCATTTTGTTTTTTTTTATCTTGAAATAGGTTAAGGAAAAAAACTCAAAACTACAAATTATTCTTCAACCTTTCACCTTAATAGCTCATTGCATCCTCTCTTCACCTACTCTAAAATTACCTTCACACTAAATGTGTCATTCTACTTCTCTTCACCTACTCTATAAATTCAAGTTACCTTTACCTTCATCACACCAAAAAAAACGATCAATTCAAGGTTACACCTATAAACTCCTTCACATACAAACAAGCTCCCTTCAAACTAACTGCTCATTTCAACCTTCATAAATCTGAATATGATTCTCTCTCTATCTCTCTCCCCCTTCCTTCCTAGTATATCTCTATTATATAGATAGATTGGTCTTTTTTTTAACCAATAATACGATGAAGCCTGTTGTATCTCAAGAATCCTTTTGAAATTGTTTACTTTACATGGTTTTGGCCACCTAACTTTAAACTAATTGATCGGACAAGGTTGAAAGAAGTTTGATGGCCAAATGCCGTGTAGGCTAAACATTTTCTCTCAAATATGTATGTGATACATGATTGTGATCACCGGACTTTAAAATGATTGGTTGCACAAGCCTAGTAGAAGTTTTATGGCCACAATTAATGTATAGCAAATATATTTACCAAGGGTTAGAGATACATCTTAAATTCTTGAATTCCGTTGTGCCAATCTTCACCATTTGTATTATTTTAACACTGCTACATTACACATGGTAATACTGCCTACATATATCAATTGATACCAAAAATTAAAATTTTGGAAATGAATGCTGCATTTTAGTCCATTTTATTTTATTCATATTTGTAATTTTGATCTCACTTAATCATGATAAAACTATAAAAGGGTTGTCTCCATTGGAGTATAAGTGTGGAAACCCCCTTTTTTTTAACTAGTTAAAATTAACAACTTTTAACTAAGTGATCATTACAAAGACATATTAGTTTTCATTTTTAAGTTTATGCATGTCTATGTAGTGAGGCCAAATGAATTAATGCCAGTGGACAATACTGTTATGCTAAGGACAAATCACTTGAGATAGTGAGAGTGATTCATATGGGGAATCAAAGGCTAGTCTATTGTGAATTAGTTATGGAGAGATAAAAACATAGTGCCAATATAACGTTCATTAGATTTTTCAAACACATTTTTGTATTAATAGGAGATTTCTGAGGATGTCACTAAGTGAGTGTTATCAATAAGTGAGTTTTCCTCTCTCTGTGGTACAAGTTTGTATCTTTCCACCGCAAACCAGAAGCGCAAAGCGCAAAGTGTATATTAGTGATCACTTTATTTATTTTATTTTGATAAAAAGTGATGATCAATTTACTGTATTATCTATATTTTTTATATGAATCATGCTAACTTGTGTCCTTAGGACACAAGATAAGGAACTTAAAAGTAAAAATATTTCCTTAAATTTTATTCATTCTATTTTTTACAAATTCAAAAATTAAATTTAATGCACACATTTCAATAAAAAAATTACTATATTTGATTCATTATTAGCTTGTGTCTTGAGAACACAAGTTAACATTTTCTTTTTTATATTTATAGAATGATTGAGTGAGATTTATATTTTGGAGAAGTAGAGTATCTTTCATTTTACCAAGATGTTGTTGGTCCAATCAAGTGATAAAAGAGTTAGCATCTTAATTAAAGCATGATTCTTGCGCAAGAGGAAAACGGAGTTAGAAAAATAGAATCCATTTTATCCGTTTAAGATTATTAAATTAAATTTATAAAATTATTATGTTTACATTATTCTATTTTGGTACAAATTAAGTGTATATTATTATTGCTTGACTTAATTTATATTTGAAACTAAAGGTATTAGAGGGGTGTGAAGAGAAAAGGATGATTGGGTATCTAACTCAAAGCCCTACTAAGTTTAGAACATTGGGCCCAAAACACAAATTTCTTTTTCTTTTTTTTAAAGAAAAACACAAACTTCATTTAAATTGCTCTTATTTCATTTAGGTCTTACTTCGATCAATTCAATCATTTATTTTATCTTATAGTCATTTATCAGTAATGATGATTATCGTTTTATTTTGTGTTGTAAATTTGACATGATAGGATATTGGAAAAAAAAAAACTCAAGTTTCATATTAAATAAAGATAAAATATGAAATCAGGTTATAAAAAGTTCTACTCCTCATTTGAAGTCATAGGTGAAAAAAAATAACATTTGTTGTTTGAATCATTTTATTTTATGCATTCTTCCTATCCTGTGTAAAACATTTGTGACAAATAACATTGTTTTTTTCTTTCTATCATCAATATTTAGAATGGGAGGAAGATTTTCAGCCCAAGGTCGAAAGAGCATAGAACTTCAAAAAAGTTACATTGGTCTTTTTCTTTTTTTTTTTTGCTATTATGTTGCTCTTCTTTAAAACAAGTGTTATTATCTCTTTTGATATTTTAAAAAAATTTAAATACAGGAAAATAATTACCGATTTTATAAAATAGTTTTACAAAACAAGCCGATATGCAAAAAATCTCCATGTTCTTAAACGGATTTTAAAAAGAGAACTCAAATAGACCTTTAATTGGTCATCAAGTATTCTATTGATTTTGTGTATATCCGAATCGATAGACTCTCATACTATAAGACCATGATCTTGAAAGATCACATTGGAATGAGAGGAGTATTTGTCTTTTTGGTAGCAATCAATGGAGTTACGACTTACGACTAACTTCTTTACCAGTTTCCATACTTGACTTTACATCTTCTGAAATCCAAAGTTTATTGAAAGCATGTGCAAATGCTTCCATGGAGCAGCATCAGTTAGAATCATTATAAGTTTTCGTGCATGACTTTATGTTCTCTCTTGAACTAACTTTCCCAGCATGGAAAAGACGCGAGGGTGCATTTAGCATGGGACACTTAAAGTTTTTTTTTTCCTTTTTATCAACATTTAAGTTTTTCCCACCTTGGATAAGTATTATTTTAACATACACGTGTATTTTGCACGTGGTTGTTGAGGAACACTTACCAATAAATATTTTTTAAAAGTGCGTTTGTTTCAAAGATTAAATTTACAATTCTGAAAATAATATTTTCTGGAACATTATTCTTAGGAATCTTAGTCCGATTAAAATGTTTGTTAATTAATTTAGTTTCCCATAAATATTTTTAAATAAATTTAATTTATAATTTAAAAAAAATAAAAAGAGTTAAAATAGTGTAAGAGTGGGAGGTTATTGATAGTTACCTCTTATTTCCATGGGAATAAAAGATTTTCATACTTTAATATGGAAATAACAAGTGAAAAGTCGTGTATAAATTTTCTTCCTAAAAATAAAATGTACTCAAACATAATTTATGAAAACTAGAAACAAACATGGGAATCAAGAATTCCCAATATCACATTCCTGAAAATAAATTTACAATCCATGAAGCAATCACCCCTAACAAAAAAATAAAAATAATCATGATGGAGTGTTCATAAGAAAATGTAACAACTTCATATGTATCTCATCTTAATTAATTTGTCATTAGTTTAGTTCGAAAATTCCTTATGCACCTTGACCCATTTCAACTCAGAACTATTCTAATTTTTGGAAAATCAAATTTATAGTTTTTTTTTATTTAACTGTAGTTTTGGCCCCCTAAGTATCACAATCTGATTATTTTGATCCCCTATAAAAAAACAATAACAAATCAGCCCCTAAGTTTACCCTCTTTAGCGCTTTTGACCCCCTATACCAATTTTGATCAAGTCAATGCATACGTGGCACCCACATCACTTAAGTGAGGTGCCACGTGTGATACTTATGGAGCTAAAACTGCAATTAAGTTTAATAAATAAAGTGATATGGGCGACACGTATGCATTAACCCAGTCAAAATTGGTACGAGGGGCCAAAAATGCAAAAGGGGATAAACTTAGGGGGGCGATTTGTTATTGTTTTTTATAGGGGGACAAAATCACAAAATTGTAATACTTAGGGGGACAAAAATGCAATTAAGCCTTTTTTTCATGAGGAAAAAGAGTGATAGGACTTCAATTATTTTGACCATTTCTTTTGTTTCAATGAATATTTATAGATGACTACATGTGTTTAACGAATTAAAGGGAAAGTTGACCTTCATCTTCTTCAAAGTTGTTAAAGAGTTAAAGTTGAATAAATAATTTTCCATTTTCATCTATCAGATTTATCATCCCAAGCTTCATAGTTTATGGTCATTAGGACGATTTTTAATATTTTCTTAATTAAAAATAGAAGCTGGGTTTCCCTTTTTTCGGACTAGATTCAATTTTTTGGATTTGAGAAATAAGCTTCTTCCTCTTTTTTACCAAACTTGCTCACCCTCTTCTTCACCATCATTTTAGGTCAGCCTTTTAGGTTTGTATAGATGAGAACATTTTGCTTTTGGTTTGATTTTGTGAATGGAGAAGAAGATAATAAAAAGAAGGATGATAAAGAAGTTGGATTTTTTGGGTTTAAAACGGGTGGATTCTAGGGTGAGGGCCCTATTAAATCCCTCACCGGTGGACCATTATTTAAAACCATTAGATTAATCAAATTCATACATCTTATTATACACTCTTTACACTTGATCATAAATATCCTTTCTCCAAGCTCTAAAACACCGGCAAAACCTTCAATCTAAAAAAACCTTGCCAAATTATCTTTCTTTTGGCGACCAACGAAAGTTTCCGCGTTGTCATCAATGGTGAAAAATTTCATGTTGTTCGACAGAAAGCATGAGAAAATGGATAGTGGAGAGATTTGATACACTTCGTTTGCTTTTAAAAAAATCATTTAAAATTAACATTAGTTTATTTGCCTAGTACTATTAGAACTGTTTTGCACACTCTGTACCATGAAATTGCTTACAAAATGGATGTTTGAGGGAATTTCTATTCAAGATTCCACTTGTGATAATAGATCCTTTTGCCCATAACAATTAAGATGGTTGAGAATTATATAGTTTTTTTTAGGTTTAATCTGGCTTTAACAATTGATTGAACAATTTTGATTAACAGATATTGAATTGAATGTATGTGAATAGCGAGGATCTTTGATTGCAGTTGTGGCTGGCTGGTGGGTGCAGTAGCAGCAAAAAGATGATTGTTGGTGAAAGGGAGAAGATAATTGCAATCAAGTGTAGAAAGTGTACAATAAGGTGTATGGATTTGATTAATCCAATTGTTCTTAGTAATGGTCCACCGGTGAGGGCCCTATCGCTTATATATGTCTTGCATAAAATAAATTTTATATAATTTTAATTTTAGCTAAACTCGTACGAGTTTTATAATCGAGTTTACCTAAGAAAAACAAGTTAAGATAAACTCTCGAGTTGCAAAACCTTCGTCACAATTCACTCAAATAATTAACCTTCATCTTACTTTTGAATTCTTCAATCTCTAACATAATTGTTTCCTATTATGAGCAGATCATGATTATGAACATTAATAGACCAAACTAAGGTCTCCCCGGTTTAATCCTTTTTAATTAACTATTCGTGCACCTTTATCTATATTTATATAATGGGAAATGCTAACCGTTGCCTCGGGGTACTGGTTAAGGATACTAAAAAGGGAAATTATATAGTAATTATTGCATTGAAAACTGTGTAATTAATCCATAAATAAGTCAACAAAGTTTCCTTTTATGGTAATAAATTGA
>Ga0315913_1000910_pt1 | contig 29824 bp, 18 predicted proteins | sample MpolsnodulesMG_FD_207736 | JGI IMG/M metagenome (GOLD analysis project Ga0315913, IMG submission 207736) | Medicago polymorpha root nodule microbial communities from Los Angeles, California, United States - small nodules | ecosystem: Host-associated > Plants > Roots > Nodule | place: USA...
ATATATATATATATTTCATCTGCATGGTGTGAGAAATCACTCGTGGAAGCTTGTAAAGCATCACCAAATACTACCAAACATAGTGCATCAAATGCAAGTTTAACAAGAGACATGTAATCCTTAACTTAGAAATAAAAATTTGCAGAGCATACAATACCGTAAGTCTCATATTTTACATATCTTGGGCCGATCGTACAAAATGACGGAGAGATAATAATAGATGTCAACCATATGATCTGAATAGGGTGGATGAAATGCAAGGAAGTTTCCTTTCTCATTTGATTGAAAAGTACACTCAAGCTTAAATTTAAATTTGACCGCTCAGCTATAAGAGTAGTATTGTTGTATGGGATTGGATGTTTGTGATGAATTGCCAACAAGAAAGTAATTTCGGTGTGTAGGGATTAGTGGTTACACTAGATTAGAATAGGAATACAATTATTAGAGAAAGAATGCTACTACAGTAAAAAGAATGGAAGAATCTCGCCTTACTTGGTTCGTCTCCCTTCTCACACTTGTAAAATTGAATGACAATTTTTACCATGACAACATATTTTTTAAGTTTCTCAAATATAAGAGATGTGATTTTGGAAGTGGCCCATTTTATGAAGCTAAACAGACATTTTTCTGACTTTTTTACAAATTCAATAATTTTTAAAATCTTATAAAAAATAAATAAATACACTACTCGGTATTTGGGGATAGTGTAAATTGAGATAGATAGGGAAGTTCGACCTGTGCAGTAATATAGATTATTTATGTTGGATCGATATACAGAATATATGCTACAAACTTCGGCAGTGATACATACTGCCTACTAATGGGGGCATTATTGGCGGAAGAAACTAAATCTAGGCCTTGCAAGTGAAATACTTGATCCCTTTCCAACTGAAACCAACCCTCATTGACATTTTAAGTATTTACCTGACTTTGAATTTCTCCAGACGATCTGGTATTATGTCCTGGAAATTTAGCGGTATCATTTTAATTCTGGTTGAGTAGCTTTTATTATTTCGGTTTAACTTCAGGGTTATCACTTTCCTGTTTGTGTACAGGTGTGGGCCGTACTGAAACCTGGATTCTTGGCATTGCTGGCACATCCTTTTGCTACACAGCCTTTGGACATTATTGTTTTTGATGTACTGCCCGCCTTAGATGCCAATGGGAATGGCCGTTTATCGTTAGCAGTTGAAATGAAGGAACGAAATCCTTTACGCCATTCGTTTAAGGTATTTATTGTTTCTTCGTAGTCTTGAGCTTGTGCTTAAAAGGGTTTAGTACCAAATGTTATTGTGTGTCTACCATATCGAAATTCTTGAAATATTTTCAGAACATCATTTTGGTTTGATCCCCTGTTTCAATGTGCAACAATTTTTGGGAGATTAGTGATACCAAACTGGTCCTCAAGTGATAAACTTGGTGGTGAGCAGTATCATTTTGATCCCAGAAAACTGTAATTTTGGGACTTTTAATATGAGGAACTACCATTTTGAGGACAAAATGGATCAAATAATCGCTTGAAGACAATTGCTGTTCCAAATTTTTTTCAAGGACAAAATCAAGTGTTGTTCTAATATTTTTTCTAGTTACTACTTCCGTTCCTTTTTAATTGTCACTTTTGACATTTTACAAAACCAAGACAATCAATAAATATTACTACTTTTGATACAATAATTTACTACTTTTACTATAATAGCCTTATTCATTTAATATTTCATGTCATATATTTCTCTCTCCGCATTAAATAACTAAGGGTAATATTGATAAAACAACATTTAATGTTGTATTGAACTTTGAAAGTGACAGTTAAATTGGAACAAAAATGTTCTCCAAAAGAGACACTTAAAAAGGAACGGAGGGAGTATTAGCTTACTTGCGGATGTTATCTGATATATGGTGATGATATACAGAGAAATATACTTTGTTAACACTTAATTGAATACTTTAGGTGACTTGCGGAATCCGAAGTATTAGAATTAGAGCTAAAAGTAGTAATAAAGTGAAAGATTGGGTCGCTGCAATTAATGATGTTGGACTAAGACCTCCTGAAGGCTGGTGTCATCCTCATCGCTATGGTTCTTTTGCTCCTCCAAGAGGCTTGGTTGAAGATGACAGTCAAGCCCAGTGGTTTGTAGATGGGCAAGCAGCATTTGAGGTCATGGCTTCTTCAATTGAGGATGCCAAATCTGAGGTTTGTTTTTTCAGTGCCATAACAGTCAAGGCCACTTTCATGATAGTTTATTTTTGTCAAAATTGACAATAATGGTTGTTTTCAAATTGTTTTGTTAATGGTCCAAAGATTCATGCAGATATTTATCTGTGGATGGTGGTTGTGCCCAGAACTGTATCTACGGCGACCTTTCCAGACTCATGCTTCATCAAGACTTGATAATCTGTTGGAAGCAAAAGCTAAGGAAGGGGTTCAGGTAACTTTTAATTTGAACTCTTCCTACAATGTGTCTTGTCAATTTTATCCAAGACACCAGTTTACTGAATTACCTTTATCATCTACTTGTTGAAAATTTATATTGTGGAGAGATAATTATGGCCATCCCAAATAAGTTTAGTATAATGTTACTGTTGGTTTTTAGTTTTCTTAATTTTCTGTGTTTTTTGCTGTGATAATGGCCTATTTTATATTCCTCAGATAATAATGACTACTTTTTCCCTTCTATTGTTCCTAAATTCATTTTCTGTTACAAAGTGTCTTCTATCTTATTTTGGGTTTTGACCCAAGATATGGTCTGACATGAATCCAATGGCATGGTTGAAAGACTAAGTCAATATGGTCCTATAGATATGTCTGTTTTTATGTGTATGGCTTAGAGGATTTGAACATGAGTATCTCCCTTTGTAGTATGTATTCATTGATTGTGGGGAATTTGTATTAATTTATTTTACATTGGCCTATAGTTTGATGTAGGTATAACCAAGTTAAATTTTTGTCTATTTTTCCTCTCTTTATTTTTCTGCTGCACACCTTAGTACGACAATTTTTCTCCTGGCAAAAATATTTGAGTCATTGTTATGGCTATGACACAGGGACACTTAAAAAAGAAGGGGTTGAGGCTGTGTAAGATATGTATATATTGAAGCTTTTCGAACAATGCGTGATGCTTAAAATCCTGACATGGTGCTTTAAATTAAGCTGTGTCACAGTATCCATGTTTTTGTTGTGTGCCAAATGCTTGTCATTATTCATGAGTTTAGGTTCTTTGGGAGGAATGCCAGTTTGTTGGAATCTTTGAATTGTATAATCTGGACTTCCAGCTTACATTACATGGTTTAAAAAATTTCTGTTATTGAACTCCCCTCTCTTTGTAGAATCGTCTCTTTCTAGAATCGGTGGCTCTTCAATATTTTATTTGTTTGTTGAGTTATGATTACCACTAGTTGACGGTATACATAGAACTATATAAAGGTAAATAAATTGAATTGTTTAATTACTTAATACTTCACCAGTCCAGTCCACCTAAAGATCAATTTGTTATGAAGGTTCTAAGTTCCTTGTATTCCACTTGGAATTGCTTTATATCCAGTGAAGTGACAAGTTATGCATGAATGCTCTTTTATTTTCTTTACAGATTTACATTCTTCTCTACAAAGAGGTGGCTCTTGCTTTGAAAATCAACAGTGTTTATAGCAAGAAAAAGCTTCTCAGCATTCATGAGAATGTGAGGGTATTACGCTATCCTGACCACTTTTCTACTGGTGTTTACCTGTGGTATGAAATCACCTAAAACTTTATTTGTCTTTGGTTTTATGAATGCTTGCACGTGTTATTAGAATATGAAAAATATCTCATAATATTTAGGTTGTGTCTTGGAGTACTCTTTAAATATCTTGCGTTATCTCTTTAGATTTGTTACCATACTTCTTTTATATTTCATGATTTGTTTTCTTATTAAATTAGGATTAGGAGTTTTGTAATTAGTATGACTAATTTCCTTATCTAATTATGAGGAGTCTTGTATTACTATAAATAAGGTTTAGTATTTTGTATCATCAAAGAATCAAGTTTCTTCTTTCTTGGTTATGCAACATTCAAACCAACACTTTACATGTTTCGTGGAGCCCATAGTATAACTTTCTTTCCAAGTGTTTATTTGTAACAAGCTCAAGCTTAGCAAGCTTTAGCTTGATTGATGAGGATTGTTATTTGTTAGAGTGCGGGACAAATATCTCATAATATTTGAATTGTATCATTGAGTATTTTAGAAAATCATAGATTGTCTCTTAAAATTAACTTATATGTCTTTGTATTTTATGGTCCGTTTCCTTATTTACTTTAAGATTAAATATTTTATAGTCCTGGTAAAATCATGACCATCCAACTTTAATCTCTAAAATATTTTTTGTTTATTTTCCCTCTCTATATTTAACAAAAACTGCTTGTTTTGGTTCCTTTGCAGGGACTGAGAATACAATTGTTGCATTTTATAGGCACTAAAAATCAACATAATTTTTACATGGACTAAACCTGAATGATCATGATTTTATATGAATTAACAACATATTTAACCCTTCACTTTATTTAGGATTAAGATTTCAGTATTAGCATGAGTTGGGATTAGTGCTTAGTCTCTTGTATGATCAAAAACCATAATCCCCATTCAAAGTCATTCTCTTTTCGCTTCCTTCCTTCCTTGTTTAAAATCTTATAACTTCAATACACCCACATGCACTTGTATGTTATGTGTGTGTGCCTTTGTGGGTATGCTGGTATGTGTGTGAGTTAGGTGTGTGCTATTTTCTGTATGTATCAATTTTGCAACACATTTGTGGTTTCTTATTTGTGCTTATGAATATACAGGTCACACCATGAAAAACTTGTCATTGTTGATAATCATATTTGCTTCATTGGAGGACTGGATTTATGCTTTGGTCGATACGACTCGCCTGAGCATAAAGTGGGAGATGTCCCTCCGCAAGTTTGGCCTGGAAAGGACTATTACAACCCAAGGTAAATTTTGTGAATAGAAAATAAAATCACACAAGCTTTATGTAAGAGTCTATCTGACCATGTTGTGTAACTGCTAAAAGCTTCATTTTAATTTTAGAAAAAAGGCACTTCTTTTACTATTTTGAAGTGTTTGGAGAAATAATATACATTTTGTACGTGACAGTAGAAGGCTAGAAGCAAAGTATCTGCTGTTAAAGAAAAGGAATCGTTGCTTATGCTAAGGAGCTAAAACAAAAACCTGAAAAAAATGTATTTTTGAATGTAGTTGTTATTTCTGGTCTTGTCTTGTATAAAAGGGTTTCTTGAAAATAAAAAAAATTCCCAGCAAGTCCCAACTGGCACCAAGTTTCTTTCTATTTGTCAAATTGGAATTACAATATATTAAGTATGAAGATACGATGTAGTGTTAAAAATTTGTCAGATTTCAGTTCATCATAAGGATCTAGCAATATTCTAACCTTGAGCTAGCTTTAGGGATTGAGTATGTTTCTCCAAATTTTTGAAATTAGAAATATTGGTTTTAAATATCTGAGATGAATGAGATTAAAAGGTTATGGGATTACCAATTTATTCAACAAACAGCTATGCAGATGCTAAAGTGATGGAAGGCCTCATAACCTGCCCTTGGAATGCTCACACTGCCAACAAATGATGCTAACTCAGACTGAGCAGAACTAAATTTGCCTAGCAACACTTACCCAAGTGTCCCTGTTCATTATTGAACGGAAATCTGAGGTCTGCTAGACCACATCCTCACATTGTACACTAGTCAGATGAGAACAAATGATTTTGGTACTACCCAAGTCTTATAGGTGGCTCCTCCAGCCATTTCTGTAGTTGTAATGGACAAAATGCTTACATTGGTTAACTCTATAATCCGACAAGGGCTGAAGCAATAAGAACGGTCTCAGAGGAATTTCTAAGATTTCTCATTATTGATTCTTCCGTATACTCGCAATATGCTACGACTAATAAGGAACATCAAAAGAGTTTTAACTTTTAAGTAGGCGGTCCAGGGTTTGAACCCTATAAAATAACGTAACGACTAATTAACATTTCTGATTTGTCTATTGAAAAAAAAAGAAAGATATTCTAAAGAAAACTATTGCAGGCTTTGCAATTGGTATTCATTAGGATGTCACTCATCATTACATTGTCATAGACCAACTCTTGTTTAACATAATTCATATATTCATTTCATTTTCAAAATTGATAGGGAATCTGAACCAAATTCATGGGAAGATACAATGAAAGATGAATTGGAACGTGAAAAATATCCTCGTATGCCTTGGCATGATGTTCATTGTGCCCTTTGGGGACCACCTTGTCGTGACATTGCTAGACACTTTGTTCAACGATGGAATTATGCCAAGGTTAGACTTATTCTACCATTACATTTAAGTCTTAAGGCATTCTGATCCTTTTCCTATGTTCCTGATATGAAATAATTTATTTATTTTTTACATCAGAGGAACAAAGCTCCGTATGAACAAACAATACCATTACTTATGCCTCAACATCATATGGTTATTCCTCATTACTTGGGAAGCAGTGAGATACCGATCGAAACTAAGAACACTGTCAATGATAGAGGCTTCAAGAGAGAAGATTCATTTTCCTCATCTTCCCAAGATCAAGATATTCCTCTACTCCTACCTCAAGAGCCGGGTGGGTTGGATTCTCCTACAGCAGATCGGAAACCAAATGGGCTAAGCTCCTTCCTACATCACGGTGACAAGTCAAGAAGGATCAGCAGTGGCCTTCCTTTCTCATTCCGAAGGACCAAAGTAGCAGCAGTTGGTCCGGATACACCAATGAAAGGCTTTGTAGATGATCTTGACTCTGAGCAGTATCACGAGAAAATGCCTCATGATAGAGTGGCTCATGCCGATTCACAAAATACAGATCTTGAATGGTGGGATACACAAGAGCGGGGTGATCAGGGAGGTTTTGCTGACGAATCCGGACAAATTGGTCCTCGTGCTTCGTGCCGTTGTCAGGTATGTCGTTTTCTTAGTGCTGGAGTTTCAGCGACCTACTTAATACAAATGTGTCTATTACTTGTGGATTTGTTTTATGTGTGATATACCTTTTATATCCCATCTCATCAAGAGGTTTTTTAAAGCGTAACAAATATTATTTTTGTCATTAGAAACTATTTATTGAGAGAAATCAGATATTTTATTGAAGTTCTTGCCTTTAATAATTTCTTTTTGCAACATAAAGACTAAAATCTGCAGGAAGTGATATTTCATATATTGTTGGAAGATTGACTTTAAGAGGGGGCATTATTATCTAATTGCTTTTGTTATTTTCTTGTCCTGTTACTTTATTTTCTTACACTGGCCATTGTATTTTCTGCCATTGAAATAGATTTTAATTGATAGGTTATTAGGAGCGTCAGTCAGTGGTCGGCTGGAACAAGTCAAACTGAAGAAAGCATCCACAATGCTTATTGCTCTCTTATTGAGAAAGCTGAACACTTCATCTACATTGAGGTATTGAATAAACTTCTTCCTTTGATGTGATACAGTTTTAGAAGATTGATGGTTGTTGCAAATGGTCATAGCAAAAGTTGTATCGAAGAAGATAAAATTTTAAACTTTTTAGATATTAAAGACACAATTTTCAAGATTATGTTTCTACATTTGGTTTCTTAACATGTGCCCTAAGGGCACAAGTTAGCATTTTTTCATTATTAATAATAAAGCATGTATGGAAGCTGGCAATTAGATTGAGAATATAAGAACAAAAGAGCAGGGTAATTATTTCTTGAATGACAATGATCGTATATGTATTTCCTTCAAAACTAAAATGCCATTGTTCTAAACAATTTGAATATCATGTGAGTTTCTGCATAGTAAGGGGTGGGCAAAAAAATAAAAAAACCAAACCGAATTGTTGAACTGAACCGAACCAAACCAAAGAAAAACCAAACCATTACTAACAATTCACGAACTGAACTGAAACAGTTCGGTTTGGTTTTTAAAACTTCTAAAATTCGATTTTGTTTGTTTTTTTCTTTTTTTATATTTTTTAAACGATACCAAAAATAAAAAAACCAAACCGAATTGTTGAACTGAACCGAACCAAACCAAAGAAAAACCGAACCATTACTAACAATTCACGAACTGAACTGAAACAGTTCGGTTTGGTTTTTAAAACTTCTAAAATTCGATTTCGTTTGTTTTTTTTTTTTATATTTTTTAAACGATACCAATAATAACGGTTCGGTTTGGTACAGTTCGGTTCAGTATAGTTCGGTTCGGTAATTTTAAATCTAGCAAACAATTCAGTTCGGTTCGGTTCAGTTTTCATCCCGAACCATGCCCACCCCTTTGGCTCCAGCATCTTTAGATGCTCTTCTTCAAGATGATAATTAAATTTCATGCTCAAATGATTTGGCATTTGTTATGCTACTTTATTTGCTTGCTTATGCAACTCATTTTTGATATTAATCCTAGGAAGAACTTAATCTCTTTTCAGCAATTGTACTGGGTTTACTTGTTTTGATTCTATATAGCCAAAATACATAATCTTCTTCAATATTATGATAATTACAGAAAGGGTTTGATCTTTCTTAATCTTAACTTGGCTTTGCTTGTTATCTTTTTATGCTATAATTGTCTTTCTGAGTTTTGAGGGTGTATAATTTTCCAACTTCCTTTCAGAAGGAAAATTGACTTTTTTAACTTTTAAATAAAATAATGTGACTAAACCCACTTGGGTTGGCCTAGTGGTGTTGGCTTGGGACCTTGGAGTATGCTCCTCTCATGATCTCAGGTTTGAATCCCCCCGGTGCCGATTTCAGTGGGCTAGTCCATACAGTGCTCGGGCTTTAAATGGGCCCCCTCAGAAATGGACGGCGGGATTGGACCGGATACCGAGTTTTCAAAAATATAAAATAAAAAATGTGACTAAATACATATGTATGTTTTTTTTTTTGAAAGAAAATACATATGTATGTTTGAAAATATAAGAATCCCAATTTTATTGAATTTAGACAATCATAATTTGCTTATAGTTGGAGAAAATTCTTTATTATTGAACAAACCAAACCAAGTTTAAGTTATAACCGGTTTACTATTATATGGATTTATGTATTTAATTCTGTATTTGACTGTGTAAACTTGTTTTGAAAGTTGTCAAAAACCACATCAGTTTCAGATTTAAAAAGAGAAAAGTCTCGTACTTGAAAATATTTGGATCTTTTCTCTGCAATGCCTTTGTTTTTCAATAATGATTTAAATATTGCTACAACTTGTAATACACATCGTGTGCTGCATTTCATGAACATTGTTGGAAATTCCGCCTTAATTGCGGTCCGCCCCTAGTTGCCTTAATTGCGGCCTTTGGTTAGCCTTCATTGCAGCCTCCAACACCTTCATTGTTTTGGCTTGGAGGGGTGGATTTAGTCCCACATCGGATAGATAGCACTCTTGAGAAGAGTTTATAAAGAGGAGGCACACCTCACCTTACAAGCCAGTTTTGTAAGGATGAGTTAGGCCCCAAATTTCAACATGGTATCAGAGCCTATCCTAGATCTACTGTTGGGCTTCCCGCATCGTCCACGCTTCAGGCCCATTGGGCCGGGCTGAAGCGTGAGGGGGTGTGTTGGAAATTCCGCCTTAATTGCGGTCCGCCCCTAGTCGCCTTAATTGCGGCCTTTGGTTAGCCTTCATTGCAGCCTCCAACACCTTCATTGTGGTTGCTTTGAGGGGTGGATTTAGTCCCACATCGGATAGATAGCATTCTTGAGAAGAGTTTATAAAGAGGAGGCACTCCTCACCTTACAAACTGGTTTTGTAAGGATGAGTTAGGCCCCAAATTTCAACAAACATTGTTGAACCAGGTTTGATGAAGCAATAATATATATTCTGCCCCTTGCCCCCTTTAAATTTTTTTGCTTCTTAATTTTCAAGTTGATGTAAAAAGAAAAAGTTCAAGCTTACAGGGATTTAATTTTTTATCTCTTCCTAAATCTGTTCTTGACTTTCTCTGACTGTTTCATTTTATCTTTGGGAACTTGTTCCAGAACCAGTTTTTTATATCAGGTCTTTCTGGAGATGATATGATACGTAATCGTGTGTCACAAGCTTTATATCGGCGGATTATGCGAGCTCATAATGACAAAAAAACTTTCAGGGTTATAGTCGTCATACCGCTCCTGCCTGGCTTCCAGGTTCTAATTAATTTCTTTTTTCAAAAAGAGAAAGTATTGCTTTTGCATGAATTTTGGACTCACTTCTTTGTTATCTAGGGGGGGCTTGATGATGCTGGTGCAGCATCTGTGAGAGCCATAATGCATTGGCAGTATCGAACCATTTGCAGAGGGCAGAATTCTATCTTACATAATCTTAATGACCTTCTTGGTTCAAAAATACATGACTACATCTCTTTTTATGGCCTGAGGAATTATGGTAGACTTTCTGATGGTGGTCCTGTGGCAACCAGCCAGGTATATTTTTTTACATCTATGGTCTTTTGCTTAAGTAGCTCTGGTCAGCTCAATGACATACACATTTTTGCAGGTGTATGTTCACAGTAAAATCATGATTGTTGATGATTGTATAACTTTGATTGGATCTGCTAATATTAATGATAGGAGCTTACTTGGCTCCAGGGACTCTGAGGTACAGTTCCAAGTCCTCTTCCTTTCACATGCTGTAAAAGTTTGATCGGGTTTTATTACTGATTCACTCTCACACACTGTCTCTTATTTCATGCGCCCTTCTAACAATTTTTATCAATGGTAATTCTTATATCATAGAAGCAACTCAATTGATATCTAGTTAGCTTTCTCTCTTTTCTGCAAATTTAAGTATTTGTGTTCATAAATAACTTTGAATTTCTCGCATCATATTACCCCTATTTCATTGAGTGTCAAATAAAAAAATAAATAAATAAAATTGAGTGTCATTTTATCTTTTCAATGCAACATTAATTTTTTTCTCTTAAAATTTTCCCTCAAATAAATAGTGTGTGCATCACTCTCAAGTCATTATTTTTGACTATGCATTTATAACCATATTTAATAATCGAATAGATAATAAGGACAATTCAGTAAACTTATTCCACTCATTAAGTCATTTACTGTTTTCTTAAATATTTGAGAAGAAACCTTAAACGACGCTCAATTAGTACTAGGTTTTTACATGGGCATATGATAGAGACCCGAATAGGGGTCATAAAAGAAAAAGAGAGTATTATGTAAATAAAGAGTGTGGTGAGGATATATGGTAAATAAAGAGTGGGCTAGGATGCTTAGTTGGCGTGTTTGTTATTCATTAGTAGTATTTATAGCGAGGTACATGAATTGTAGTGATCATGCTAGATTATTGATGAAACCATTATGATTAGGCACAAAGTTTTCTCCATCCCGGAGGAGCTTGGCTCTAAGGTAGTTTGAGATTCATTCCCTTCTACAATTTTACTTTCTTCATCAATCAAATACATTCTATTTTCGATTGTTTTATCTCTTCACTTAAATTCTGTTTATGAATTTCGGGTTCCAATCAGCATAACCCATTCATACATAATCAGTTTGTAAGGCGAAGAATGCCGCTCTTTATAAACTCCTTTCTGGTCTTGTCTCTTTTCATTGTGGGACTTGAGTTTTTTCCAGTATACCCTCTCACGCCTATCACTATTGGACTTGGTGCATGGATAATTTGGTAGGTGGTCCAAATGGATAGGCTCTGATACCATATTAGGTTTTCATATTGGGCCTAACTCATCCTTACGAAGCTGGCTTGTAAGGGGATTGGTGCCACTTTATTAATTCTTTTGAAGCCTTCTCTTTTTAATGTGGGACTATGAGTTTTTTTTCCTAATAATTAGTAATGGAGGGAGTATCAGTTTGACGTATCTGTGATGTCAACAAACTTTTAGGAGTTACCTTAATATAAAACATGCAACTAGTGAAAGAATAATTTCAACTGACTAATAATCGTTACAGCCAACTTCCTTTTTCTCACCTTAAAAATTGTGTCATGGTTCGTGAACCCGTTGACTGATCTTTATATTATTTACATGCAACAACAAATTTTGCTTTTTCATACTAAGTGCTGTTAATTATAGTTTGCACATTTGGAAATATTTAATTGGGCTTTTTAAGTTGTATATGAATTCAATTCATAACTGTTGTGACCTTCTGTCCCTTTAACTGTCACACATGAATTTCAGATTGGTGTAGTTATAGAAGACAAAGAGTTGATTGATTCTTATATGGATGGAAAGCCTTGGAAGGCAGGGAAATTTTCTTCGAGTCTCCGATTATCATTATGGTCTGAACACTTAGGTCTCCCGGCCGGAGAGGTTAGTGATTTTCCTTTTTTGGAGAGTAGTTGTTTCATGTGCCTGATTAGTAATGATTACTTTAATATATTTTACTCAGGTCAATCAAATAATGGACCCTGTTGTTGATTCTACATACAAGGATATTTGGATGACAATAGCAAAGGTAATAATAAATATTAAGTGTGTATATTTGTTACTAATTTGACTAGCAATAGATCTGTAATGAGTCCTGGATCATGTATGGCAGGAGCTTTATAGTACTAAGTTCCCTTTTTTTCACGGTGTTAAGTTATGTATTCTTTATAAAACAACTATTAAATGAACATTCCTTGCATAAAACTTTTTTTTTTTAAAGTAATTAATAATTAATTATTATTTTAAAGTGTCAAGCAAGCAAGGACATTTTAGTGGCCTGGCCTCTACCCTTTTATTTGTACATTGTCTTTCCACTAAGTTTAGGATTGAGAACGAGTGTTGATTATAGCCTATAACATGGGGATTTTCCACTAAGTTTCTTTTCTGTTTTTCTTTTTTGGCTTTTACCCACTTCAACTTTTCTTTTATTCCCAGCTTGGATGTAAGATCATGAAAACTTCAACCTTTTTGCTGGAATTAAGCTAATTGTTGTTCTTCTGGAACGTAGGACATACACAGCAGGCCTTCATTTAAATGTTCTTTAAGGAAATGCCTATCAATTTCCATGTTTTTTCCTACAATTCTGTGTAGGAAAGTAAGTTATATTAGTAGCCGAGTTCTTGTTACAGTGGATCGTCATAGGGCCCTATAACGTGACTCTTAAATCATCTAGAATAATCTTCAGCCACAGCAGTTCTTGTAGTTCTCGGCAAGCGCTCTCAATTCTATTTTTACTAATGATATACCACATTCTGCTTCAGTCTCCCCTTTGTCACTAACTTGCAAGTTTTATATGGTTTAGTCATGTTAACAATTCAAATATACCAGTGCCATCTTTCCTTTCTTTTTATGCAATGTGAAATAAACAAGCAAACAAACATGTGTACATAAATTCTCTTACCTAATATTTTTCAGATTACTGAATACCTTATTAGATCTTATTGTTTCTGAAAAACTGAACAACAAACAATACTTCAAACTAGTATACTGATTATTATCCTTGGATACATTTTGCAGACAAATACAGCGATTTATCAGGATGTCTTTTCCTGTGTACCTAATGATCTGATACACACCAGGTATGTTGGTGTAATTTTTTTTTTTTTTTATCTCTGTGCGAGTCTCTTCCATTGTCTTGTCCTAACATACACTGTAAACCTTTTGTTTCTGCAGACTTGCTTTCAGACAAAATATGGCTCTATGGAAAGAGAAAATTGGACACACGACCATTGATTTAGGAATAGCCCCAGAAAAACTAGAATCCTATCACGATGGAGGTATCAAGAACACTCCTCCCATGGAGAGATTAGCATTAGTAAAGGGTCATCTTGTTTCTTTTCCCTTGGAGTTCATGTGTCAAGAAAGTCTAAGACCTACGTTTAATGAAGGCGAATACTATGCCGCTCAAGTTTTCCATTGAGTACGATGTCCATAGTCCAGTACACAATACGTCTTGATTTTTTTTTTATACGGGAGGGATTTGTAATTATTACTTGCAGAGTTTCTTTTTATTACAATTCTGCAAATGAGTTGGGAAATTGGGGGCATGGGGATCACGATGTGCAGAGAAGGATGAAGTTGGGAGGGAGAGAAAGGATGCTGGAGAGCAAGAGGGAAGTTAAGAGACAAGAGGAGAGGGATAGAGGTCGGAGATAAGTGAGTGTTTGAGAGATCCAAATCCTTATTCTTGTAAAGAATGTATTTATAACTGGTTCAATGTAAAAATCCAAAATCCATCGGTTCAGATTTTATACGGGAAATAAATCAAATCAATAATATATGCCGATTACTTTCAATTATATTTCTGCCGTTTGTTCTGCTCTTATTTTTTCTTGCTCCATCTTAGGCGAGTGTGCAAAGATATCAAACAAGTACAGGTATTCCTAAATAAAAGAAACATATACGGATCCATCAGGGTATGTCTAGCGGTGTTGGCTTGAGACCTTGAAATGTGTTTCTATCAAAGTCTCAGGTTTGATTGCCCTTGATGTCAATTTTGATAGGCTAGTTCATATAGAGCGAAATGCAAATGGACGGTTTGATTGGACTCCTCAAATTAGTCGGTCCTTACACCAAATATCAAGTATACGTAAAGTAGAAAATTAGGTTTTGTTTCATACGTTCTTGCGTTTGAGTTAAGTAGTCTCTTGTCCCATCTTCAATCTCTTAATACTTCATTCTTGTGTCCCTATGACTAATGACCAGTGATTATCCGTTTAAATAATCAAACTTTTGTATATGATACTTGTCAATGTGGTACCATTTTTTTTTTCTCCTTTTAATTGAATGACTAGTGATTTTGACGTGACTCATATTGGTTGTCATGCAGCTGATTTGAAGATTTTCTCAGCGAATGAAATGCCAAGTATTGTACTCACATTTCCAATAGGGGTGAGGATGACTCATGAGAATTTTGTTAAATGATTATAATCAGAGAATATTATAATTAAGTCATAAATGTAAGCATTTTTAATTACAATTGTTGCATAATTAAAATTTCTAATAATTCTGAAAGTCCTATTGTGTCATATATTATATATATAATTGTAACAAAAAAAATTCTATATAATTAAGAGGTCTATGACATCTGTCATTTAAACATTTGTAAATTGTATGTCGTGATGTCTTCGATATGATACTAATTCATTCTAAATTCTAATATACTAGATTTAAGATGATACACAAGAAACACTTTAATCTTCTAAAATGAACTATCGCTTTTCTGAGTAAATTAAGATATCCCAACCACTAAATTCAAACACTTAATGATATGTTAATCATAGATTATTCATAAGCTGTATACATATCTTACTTTATCTTATAAATTTAAGGCTAGGGGCAAATCTATGAAAATCTATGTTTCACAAATGACACTTTATTTGCGATTAACTTGATTTTATTTTTTTATGGCAAAATGAATTAAAAATATGATTGGTTGGAGTCTGAAGCAACCATGTGTCACATGGCACAAGGAAGAGTCAGCAACCTTGGTAATGGATATATTGATTATAAATGCACTCAAATGACCTGCCTTACGTGCAGTGCTAGGAAGCAGCTTAAGAAATGCAGCTTAAGAAAAATGTGTGAGCACTTCTTGAAATTAGATTTGTCTTCCATTAGGCTCTTGTGTAATCATTGTGTAAAAAAAAAAGCTCTAAGTATTACTGTGGCACCTCTGAGAAAAGGTATTGGGATAGTATTAACTTGTGTCCTTAAGGCACATATTAAGAAATCCAAAAAAAGAAATATTCTTTTAAATTTTGTGCATTCAACTCATTAAAACATTAAAAATTAAATTTAATACACGCATTTCAATACATTATTTCTACAAGAGTTAACATTTCTCAAAGTATTATTATGGCAAAGAGAAAGCAAGAGTTCGTGAGGATGTGTTTTTTACAATAGTTAAAGTGGAGAAGGGTCATGTGTGTTTGTAGTTGACCAATACTAAAAACTATCTAAAATGTTAAAGACAATTGATGTTTTAACATTTATACAAAGTTTAGATTCGTCATCGCCTTTGAGATCGAAAGAATTGATTTCATTTCTCTATGTTTTTAGGATCGAGAGAATTGATTTGATTGATGTCAATTCGACAAAAAAAAGAAGAGAAAGTGATTATAATTTGAGTTTTGAGACATATATTTATTTTCCATGTTAAATAAAACTAACATCGATTAGATCACCATCTAAGCGAACTTTTACTTACAAATAGAGGCATCAATCATTATTAGAGTTTTGAGTGTTTATTGAGAATCAGTCCAATGTTGTTGGTAGAAAATGAAAGACACGTACATTAGAAACTCACACATATAAATAGAAAAGTCGGGGTTCAAACCCTAATCATGTGCCTTACTTAGCAATTTTGACATTTTTATCAGTTGAACAATGACCCACTTTTGATAACATGAAACACTTCACTTTCCTAAAAGTAATCTATGTTTTCTCATGGAAGAGAAAGTATGATTTAACTACAAATTAGAAAAATGTTATATTTTTTCAAGATTCAAATCCTCACCACTAACCAACTTTTCTCCCTTTATTTCAAATTCCACAATCCTTCCCTAAAAAAATGGATGGTAAAGATGTCCCACATTATTTTTTTCACACATATATATGAGAAGATCCTAATCTATAGACCAGACATCCAAAAGCACTATATAGATCTCTTTAAGCTTACTTAGATGTTCAATTTTCTAACCTTATTATTAAGGTTAAAACTCTTTTGAAAAAAAAAAAACTTTGCTATAATAAAAAGAGTTGCAATTTAGATCAAAATTAAATAATATTAGTTTATATATTTTTTATTCTAAAGAGTTTAACGGCGAAACCAATACACACTAAATATTAAGAGGTAAAAAATTACAAGTTTGAATCAATACTCAACCTATCAAATATCCTTACATTTTTAATTAGCATCTCAAATGTACATACGAAACAAATTAGAAAATATTTTATATATGTAGAACTATAAATACAAAAATTTATAATTTTCATTATATGTACGTAATTACTCTATGTTTCTACACATCTCATAACAAGTAGCCAACTTAGTTTCACGATAAATTCGGTTATCATGTACTTTTACATTCCAGCCCTACATGGTTATCAAGATTCATGAGTATCTAACTAGATCTGATTTGAAGCAATCTATCAATAATAACTCTGATTCGGTACAAAATGGCTTTATGATATATTAATAAATTCTTATTATTATCTTTTCAAAAATAAAAAAAAAACTTGTATTACGTAAACCATTCCAGCCCCACCATTATGAAATGAGGTTGGTAATATTGTTGTCAAAATCTGTATGAACTATTCTAAATACGAATCTTAACCCTTCCAAATCATACATTTGACCCGTCGTTTTCTATATAACAATTTTTTAGCTTGGTTTCTTTCTATGAATATTATATGCAATCATGTTTTTAGTTTCCACCCTAAGCAACCCTGATCATTAATTTGTGTTTGTTTGTTAACCAATTCCATTATGAATAAAAAAATTAATCCTAAGGTATCCACTTGTTTGACCTTTGACGTACTCACACCCCCTTAAACAACTAGCCAAGATATAGATAGCAGGGCTGAACCTTGGGGTGTGCAAGCCGCTCAATGGAGCCGGGCCTCCACAAGGTATGTGTCTAAAAAAAATATTATAGCCCAGTAGTACTACTAAGTTCTACCTCACTACTTCTGAGGTTTCCACTTTCCTTTTCTGTTGTCTTGTTTTAGGCCTATTGGAATTAGGTTCTCTTGCTTTTGGTGTTAGGTGGGTGTTTTTTTATGGTGATTTGAGGTTCCTCATGTATACGGTAGTGATTTTCACCTTTGAGTGTACAACATATATACGACACCTTGTATTTATCTTTTAAATTTTTTAAATAGATATTGTTCTTTTAAAAAAATACATTTTTATTTTATTACGGGTCTCTTTTCACTTACAGAGTCGAGCCTCCGGATTCATAGGAACGACCCGGATAGATAGCATCAACACTTCGGATAGATGATGTGTCTGTGTTGGACAATGATCATATGATGTTGATACATGTGTTAATCTTCAATCACTTCTATTTTAAAAATTTTATTGGTATTAATGTGTCGATGTTGTGTCTTGTGTTCTCATAAGCTTTATAGGTTATATGATTAGAAAGGAAACCTAACATTGACCCAATTGAAGAGTTATAGATATTTGATATAAATCGAGCTATTAATATTCTGCCTTTATTTGAAATCAATTAAAATACAAGTTACTATATAAGATGTTTAAGAGTATATCTTTTCCAAAGTCATATCCGACTTTTTTTTATCATAACCCTCTTTGTTATCAAAGAAAATGGTATTCTAATAATTTAAAGTTTGACCGACATATAAGTAAAATATAATAAAAAATTGTTTCACTCATAATTTAGACTCGAGTTCTCTCAAACAGTTTGTCCACAACCAAAACTCATTAAACACATGAGTTTAATAATTTGGTTATGTAATGCATGTTATACAAGTTAAATATTTTTCAGCTGATTGAGTCCAATGATTAGAATATTTAGTCAATTTAAGCTTGTCTAATTAAGATGGGAGATAATTTAATTTAAAGCCCTTGTCAAAAAAAATAATTTAAAGCCAGCAACTAAAATGCAATTTGATTTCATCCACATAAGTTATTTATTGTTCATTACTTGCTTGTCAAGTTGCCATACTAATGTATATTTGTTAAATGCCGACCTCGTATCAAAATAGACCTTGTAAGCTCTGAATTATGGAAATAATATATTACTCATTTTGCTATCTATCTAATTATTATTTATTGTTTATACCCCTAAAGTTGGCTACCATATGGATTATGGTATGATGTTGAGCGTGACATTTTTATTCACTTTTCATTGCCTAAAAAGCCCTTCTGTTTTGTATCTTATAAAACCTACCATTAGCCACCACCGTACATTACAAGTTACACAAAGTTGGCTGGCTAGTTGTGCTTACATTTTGTGTTCATTGAGTGAGTAATATATAAATAGCTTCAGACTTCAGAAGAATCATCTTTCAGTTTCTCAAGTTCTGGCTTCAGATAAGACTTGGTCTTGGTCATTCATTTCTCAAGCATGTAAGTTACCCTTTATTATGCTTTCATTTATTCAAACATGGATTTCAATGAATAATCAAAATCTTGATCATATTTTGAGATAACTTATTTTTTTTAAGGATATTTTGAGATAACTTGAATGCTTGTTTAATTTTAAACATGCATTTCATAGTTAGGGTGCTCCAAAATTATTGTCACGATGAAATTTATATATTAGGGTCTGTTTGAAATGACTCATTTGAGCATATCTACTTGCATGAACACTTATCAGACTATTTTGGTTAGTTCATGTAAACGGTTTTTAGTTTATTTCCGTAAGTTCTCCAATAAGTTCTCCATGATAGCTTATGAAAACAACTTATATGAAAATAGTTTAACTTCGTTTCATTTTGTTCGTAGAAAAAGTTTTTACATAAGTACTTATACGATAAGCACTTATGCTATAACTATTTATCAAAAAGAACCTATTATTACCGTTGTTGGTGACTAAAGGGTTTCAACTAAGTGGTTTTTCAATCTTTGCATTTCTACTATAACAGAAACATATTAAAGAGTTCAACTTTCTGGCAGTCTATATATAATCTGCCACTCTTGATTTACAATGTAGTGGCCATGGTTTCTATTCCATCTCTTGTCAATTTAATTTCAAGAACTATGTCTTTGAATAAAGACAAGAGTTATGGAAAGGATGATGATGCAAGGAAAGTTGTGGAAGCAATGGCAAAGGAAGCAAGGAAGAATGAAATGTTGTTGAGTTCATCTGGAATTATAAAGTCTGACAAGTCCAACAATTTTTCCTGTGTGTTTACTAAAAAGGGTCAGAAAGGATTCAATCAAGACTGCCTTATTGTCTGGGAGGTACGCTAATATATTTATTTTCAAAATTTCCTTGTCTAAGATTTTAGCTCTATTTGGATGAACAGTGTAATTAAGCGCATATAGCATAAACGTACTTATTGTTAAGTATTTATGTAGAGAATATTTTTATTACAAAAGATAAATGAAGTCAAGCTATTTTCACATCAGCTATAAGCTGTTTTCATAAGCTATACTAGAGAGCTTATGAAAATAACTTGAAAACAGCTTATAGAGATGTTATGTCATAAGCTGCTTCAATAACCCTAGCTGTACTAGAGTAGTTTAGTAGTGCCTTTTGAATCAAATAGGCGGGCCCTTTCAGAATCCGGAAGGCGAACAGCCTGCTTTGCAAAACAATATCATAAGTACTTATGTGAGTAGATAAGCTCAAATAAACCAATTCAAGCAAACCCTTTCGGCTTTCATCACCTCAAAACTAACTTGTACGGCAAGAATTGCCTAATAATTAAAAATTCTATTCAGCTCTTATCTCTGAGCTGACTTGGACTTTGTGCAATATATTATCTTGTTTTGCATAAGTGGGACAAAAACCTTGAAGAGTTGATTAGCATATAAAATGATATTTATATATTCTACATTGTTCCTGATGCTAGGAATTTGGATGCCAAGAAGACATTACTTTGAGTGGAATTTTCGATGGACATGGACCTTGGGGACACTTTGTATCTAAAAGGGTCCGAAAGATGTTGCCAACATTTTTGCTCTTCAATTGGCAGGAAAATCTGGCTGAAAAATCACTTGACCTGAGTTTTAAGATGGAAACAGACATGAATCTTCATGTGTATGATATATGGAAGCAGTCCTACATAAAGACTTTTGCTGCAATTGATCAGGATCTAAAGCAGCATACTGGAATTGATTCCTTTCGAAGTGGAACTACAGCTTTGACAGTTATCAAACAGGTTAGTTATCCATAACATATATATGATACTGTATCTATATATATTGTATAGGATGGTTTGATATAGAATTGGATATATGCACCCTTATCCCATATATTTGGATGGTTCCATAACTTAAAACTTATAGCCATCTTGTGAAGGGAGCAACAGTATCATTGTGCTAAGTCTAACTCTCACTATAACGAGACGAGGATGAGAAAAATAGTAATAAATTATAAATTGTCGAGTTTGGATTATATTCACTTATAAGTGGGCAGACACTCAAGTGTACCGGATGTAGACGAGCTGAAAGCACAATGATTGTAGAAGAGCATGAGCACCTACCCTTTAGGCTTGACCTATTTGTATGTTGGGTTTCAACTAGCAGATTGTAAACTTGTAATTTGGACCGTAGTATTTACTCACAACTTTACACTATGTAATCTTAAGTATTGCATAATAGAAAAACTACATCAGTCACTTTACTGTTGAAGACATAGGTATAACTGGCCGAAGTCCGTGATTAATTGTTTGTTTATCTTCTATGCATTTTTTTATGTTTTCTTTAGAGTCATGTTTGTTGTTCCTATGAATATAGTAATGGACGTTTCTTCTAAAGCTTGGTTGTTGTCGTCGTCGTTGTTGTATGTATGTATGTATGTATGCATGTATGTATGTATGTTTTCCCTAGACTTGAATAAATATGAATCAATGACATGTTGATTGATGACACTACTTAGAATGAACACGAAGCTTTGTTGGTGACATTCTACAGTCCTATGACAAATTTTAAATCAAATATGAAATAACTCGTTTTGTGTTTCACTTTTTTGCAAAGTAAATGAATCCTAAGCTAGTATTCTTGATGTTTCAGGGTGAATATCTCATTATAGCAAATGTTGGTGATTCTAGAGCTGTCTTAGCAACCACTTCAGAGAATGGCACATTGACTCCTGTTCAGCTTACCACTGACTTGAAGCCAAATTTACCAAGTATATATACTTTCTCTATTTTTTTACATATCCTCACATAAAGATCTGCATTACACAGTTTTTTGATCTCAACTGTAAAATCAGGTTAACAACCGAAATAGCTTTAGAATGATTTTGTTATGTGTGTAACTGTGTCTTTTGTTTACGGCAGCAGATCCTGACAAAATTGAGTGTGGTGTTATTGAAGAAATTTGAGTGTTGTTCTTGTTAATTTCAGATGAAGCAGAGCGCATAATGGAATCAAACGGGAGAGTGTTTTGTATGGAAGATGAACCAGGAGTGTATAGAGTTTGGATGCCTAATGGTAAGAGTCCAGGACTAGCAATATCAAGAGCATTTGGTGATTATTGTGTAAAAGACTTTGGACTAATCTCAGTACCAGATGTGACACAAAGAAAACTCACTACTATGGATCAATTTGTCATCTTAGCAACTGATGGGGTATGCATCTTATTCCCTTTCAGATTTCAATGGCTTAGTTTATATTTGTGTTTAAAAAGAATGGAAAGAAAAAGTATTTAAAACTTGAAATGAAATTGTTTCATAAACACAGGAAATTGTTGAAATTGACTCAATGCATGTTTGGATTGATGTTGTGACATTGTAATTTTAACAAAAGCTACATTTTGGAGCTTCGACAAAATCATTTTCTATCGTGATATTATCAAACTAACTGTCGTTCCAAACATGCATCCGACGAATAGAGTCATACATGCTAGGTTGGTTAAGTGGCAATGAAATGATATTAGAGTGAGCATATCATTAGGTCATGTGATCGTTTAGAGTAAAGAAAATAAACCAAATTATAGCACAAAAGAAGAAGAATGTACACAGATTTTACGTGGTTCGGCCAATGTAACCTAAGCCTATGGATGATCAAAGAGATTTTTTAACAGACAAATGTTATTATATTCATTAAGTTAGTGTTTTATCATCAGCAGGGTTTGAACTCTGATTTTGAACTCTTTGACTCTTGGCTCAAACGAGGTGAGATACTAAACCCTCGATAAAACAGTTTTTTATTTCGTTTGGACGAAAATAGAGATTCTTAGTAATTCACAATGATACAATGAGCAATCATATTCCTCCTTCATATTTTGAACTCAAACTTTTGGGTCGGATTACAATTTCGATCAACCTAATGACATAATTGAAGGCATCATAATATGAAGTTGTTGATGTAATTTTTTGTTATTTCCATTTCAGGTATGGGATGTTATATCCAACCAAGCAGCTGTGAAAATTGTTGCTTCAACACTAAATAGAGAAAAAGCAGCTGATAGGCTAGTGAAATGTGCTACACATGAATGGAAACGTAAGAGAAAAGGCATTGCAATTGATGATATATCAGCTATTTGTCTCTTCTTTCACTCTACTCCTTCACATCAAGTCTCTCAAACCACAAAAGTTGTTGAATAAAAATGGTGCATAGGTGATTAAAGTGGTCATTGAATCATTCATATTTCCTTTACTACACAATGCATGGGAATTTATCGGCACTTACGCCCAAAATAATCACTTAATTCTTCAATATTGATAATACTAATAAGGAACAAAACAACGACAAGTAGAGTGATGCATAGAAGAAAACATTTAATCATTTTGAAAATATAGATAAATATTCTGAGAATGATGTGAAAATCATGAATGAAAGTTAAAATATTTATAGAGTGGATTTTGTAAAGTATTTGTTACTGTTACCGCTACTGTTACCGTTAAATATATGAGACAAGATTGTCTCATATATTTTAAATCTAAAAAAAGAATAATTTCTTACTGGTCATGAGATTGTCATTTTGTTTAGGAGCATAATTTTGTTTTGACAAATGTTTTAAGTTCATAATTGAAACCTTTGAAAGTATTCACATTTTCTATCCAAAAAGAAAAATACCAAAAAAATAAAAAATTGTAATTAAAACCAAAGAACAGGAAACAAGTGTCAGTTCACTTCCAGCACCCCCTTACTATGAACATCACCACCTTCTCTTCATTAACCTTACAACACAAATTCCCCATTCCCCCACTCGCGCCACGCGCGTCCTATCAACGCGCCACCTTCAACCTTTACTCACCTCCCTTTCTCTCTCTTACTAAAACCCGCCACCGCCAACAACTCTCTCTGTCCGCCATGTCATCTTCTCCCCTTACCTTCACCGAACTCAACTCCGATTCTGATTTCTCCTCTCTTCTCTCTCCCAACGATCATATATCCATTTGCGGCTTCGGTTCTCTCCTCTCCGGTACGCTAACTTCCTTCATTCTCATCTTTCGTTCTTTCTTTTTCTTCTTCATTGCTTAACGTTTTTTATGAATTGCAGAACGAAGTGCCAGAAGCACTTTTCCTGATTTGATCAATTTCAGAACCGCGAAATTGAATCACTTTCGTCGTGTTTTCGCTCATGTTGCTCCTGTTTTCTTTGAACGTGGCATTGCGAAGCCAGAAACTATGGTTTGTTAATTGTTACTTACTTGCTTGTATTCTTTGTATCACCGACACTTCTGATCAAAAACATGTCTCTGTATTCCATATCATAATACTGACACATGTGATTACACTGAATTATGTCATTTTTATCAAATTATTATGGGTATATGCGTGTTTGATGCCTGTGTCCGTGCTTCATTGTAGTCGTAGATTGTAGTGTTGCTAGTTTTGAGGGGGAAAAAATGGAAAAATAGGTGATTTGGTTTTGGTTTATGATTGTTTGAATTTGAAGTTTTTGATTTTGTGTTGATTGAAATGTTATTAGGAGATTTCAAGCTTGAGTGTGGAGCAATGTGAAGGAGAAACTCTTATAGTAACAGTCTTTGAGATAAGAAAATCAGAGGTATAGTGATATGATAGCATTGAGTTGTTTAGTGTTTTCTTTGACAGAGAATTGGAGCTAATTGTCTATTGATTTGATTGTATCAGATTCCAGATTTTATCAAGAGGGAGGTTGAGTTTCGGTTTCTTGCTGTAAGTTAATAAATGTTATAGATTTTAAGCATTGCAGTATTATATCTTAGCTTATGTTCAGAATCACGGTTGGTTTGACAAAACATGATGTTTTTTAAGGTCTAAAGTGTAGCATTTGTAAAATCTTAGTGAGCCACAATGATTTTGTCAAACTCGTTGTGAATTGAAACAAGCACTTGGTTGTCTTATATGTGGTTTGAGATGTTCAATTCTTTGTTTGTCCTAGGTTCTTCCTGAAACTCTTGATGGCAAGTCTTTTGATTTTCCAGCGGTATGTGGTGATCAAATTTTGTATAGCTAAGCATAGATTCTATGGTTAATGGGTATTGCATTGCATCACAAGGAACATAACATTGGTTTTTTAACTAGCAAATGTATCATTTTTTCAGGTCCTTTGTGCACGTTATAGTGATGAGGAATTTTTCAACATTAGATGCAAAGGTAATTTTAAGTTCATCTTTGATTAGTAAGGATAAGAGTGCAATGGTCCATTAGATGATAGGAATTTTCTCCCATCATATATTGTGGGTGAATATCTTGTTTTACAAGAAAGGTCATTGTGAAAACCTTTTCAAGCATGCCCTTTGTTATACCTAGACAGTCTCATTTTATATTGTCTTCACTTTTCAATTTATATAACTTTGCATTTTGATTCTGCTCAGGAAATAAGGAGATTTTATTTCAGCAATATGGACGATGGAATATTGATAAAATCTGGAGAGATGATGTTTTTCCTTGCCGTGTCTATCTTCGACACTGGTAAGCACTTTCGATGAAAGCCTATTTGTTATTTTCTGATTGATTTTATGTTGAAGAGAAGAAATAATATAGAATTGCCATATTTCTTATGGATTTTTTATTAGCTTTTTTTCACTGGTTGAAAAATCCTTGCTGACAGATGAAGAATCCAGAATATGCAACTGTTAGAAATTTCTTCATCACACAAGTTACACATTCACGAGCATCATTGCTCTTCTTTCTAGTTTGTTTTCTTGTTGTTTTTGTAGGATACTTCTTACTATTTTCCTCTTGATACATTTGTTTTTTGACATTTTCACATATTATCCTTCTTAATATGTTTTCTTTTGTTGTTTTTGTGAGATACTTCTTACTATTTTCCTCTCCATACATTTTGACATTTTCACATATCCTTCTCAATCTACTTTCAACCTCAGAATCAACAAAGCAAATATTTCTATTATAGTTTCAATTTTCAATGTAACCATGTAGTACCATGACTGAACAAACCATTTTTTTTTTGTAGTGTACTAGCAGCAAAGAATCTAGGTGACACCGCCTACAACAATTTTCTGGATCACACCTACCTTGCTGACCGAAAAACTACCATTCGCGAGTACTTGGCAACAGCAGGTTCTGGTATAATGGAAGAGGAGCCCCCTGAATCCCTCAAGTTCCGCTATGGTGGTTGATAATTTCAATTCAACATTCAGTTTTTGCTGTCATTTGATGTCTCAGTGTCAAGGAATGGAAGATGGGCTTAAACATTTTCATGTTAATAGTAAAACAAAATATATACTACATTAATAATACATTCATGCTATTTCTCTGACTTGCTGTAAGTTTTGAAATCAAGCTTAAGAATAACATTAAACAGAACCCACGAGGGTGTGTGTACAACTTTCTTCTTTAAGAAAGAAATATCCATCTCAGCTTTTACCTATTATGGTGTACATATTCAATGCTTCAATAATTCGTTGTGTGTATATACAGAAGGATATATCCTATCAAGACTCTTGAGGAAGGAAGCATTGAGATAAATATTTTATAATAAAACTGAAATCTATATTATCTAATAACTTTCCAAAGGAACTTGTTTGTCACATTAAACTACTAGAACTGCTATCTTTCTCTAGATCCCGGATTAATAACTCCATCATCTTCTTATACATTGGCATGTAATGGTCATTTATCATTGTTTTTGAAAGCCTGAGTTTGCTGTACAGCTCCCTGTGTGTTTCATATAAGCAGACACGTTCTTCTATAAGATCATCGGAATTTGAATCTGAACTGTCAGATGAAGGCATAGTTACAATATGCATGATTCTGCCAGGGGGATAAAATCGATGGTTATCCAAGTTATCGGATGTCGTGATTGAATTACTGCATTCTGCAGCATCGGCAAGTTGATTTTCTTCCTCAGTGATCTCTTTTGCTGCTGCTGCCTCTTCTTCCTGATCATGAATGTCAATGGTATCATCTTGTTTTTGAAGCTCCTTCTCCAGTTCATACCATAACTGGCCTTCTGTTATGTCATCTACAGCGGATGTGGTAATATCTTGGTTAGCAGGAATGAGTTGTTCCTCTTCATCTGTGTCGTCATGGCCTGATCCTCCGCTTGAGGAATTGTGTTCATCCGTAAGCACAGATGGTGTTGCTGTCTCTTTGGTCAAAAGAGACCCGGCTATTCTCTCAGATAAAAGAGAAACTCCCGTTGAATCTTCTGCATCAGAGTTTGGCAACGGACCAACATTTCGGCGGCGGGCACTCATGCACGACCATGATGACAACGATGAGCGAGTTCTGACAACAGCTTCTGCAACACTTTGTGCACGCTTCATCATAACCTGCTAGTACAAAACAAGGCCTTCATAAGATCACAGATACATTATGTATCAAAAAATTGCAAGACTCAAGATGCATAACTACAAATCCCATGTAAAGATGGAGTGTTATGATCAATATTCATCCCTTCATTTCATGCACAGATGGATAACTACAAACTCTTGCCAAGAGTTTTTTTTTATTAAGAAATAGGAAAGAATAGGAGAGAAATATCTCCTCCAAGGGTATCTCCCTCAGAATAGAGTCACTACTCTATTTCACAATTTTAAAAATGATCAATGATACCTTTTCTAACTCTACCTCCCTATTTATATATGACAATCTTAACTCCCTCATTAACTAATAACTTCCCTAACTAACTCCCTAACTACGTCAACTACTCTAATATCTATTATTCTATATCCTAACAAATTCTCAAATCCCAATTCAAATCATATCTCGAAGACCACTATGTGCTGCATGCCATGAATATAAATTAGAGATTATGGAGGGGATGGAGATGAAGCTACCTGAGTGCCACTGGTTACTGGCCACAGAATAGCACCAGCACCAGCTACTCTAGCTTTTGCACTAGATATAGTCGGTAGGCGAGATCCAAGTGCAGTTGCAGAGCGGTAGACAACATTAAGGACCTTTGTATGTTCAACCTGATCCCGTAAATCATTCAACCAAGACGATGCGGTGACCTGATGAAAGCCAACTTAAGTAAGAAAAAGACACATTACATCATACATTAAGGGGAGTGTCTACTGCAACCATGTCTCTTTTGCCACCTATATAAATAAATTTATATAATTTTTCAAAATTATTACTAGTTTGATTAACATAGGATGATATTTTGGAAAAAATTAGTTGAGTGACAATAGAAACAGAAGAGTGGCAATGAAAACTCCCCAAACTTGGCAATGAACATCCACATTAATGTTGAGTTAACAAATAAAGATCCCCATTTTCATCAACAAACAAGATTTTTCACAATATTACCAACACAATGGAGAAAAACGAATAAAAATCCTCAACTATTTTCTATTCACGTGAGTCCTCAATCGAGGATTTCAACGTGAAAACCATATATTTCGAGGATTGTTATTCGTGTTTCCGTAGTGTGGGAATATTAATATAAAAAATCTTACCAAAAATTAGAGGTGAAAATGATGTTTTAAATATTAATCATTAATGCCTGGTGAAACCATCTCAAGATGGAAGAAAAGCTGCAGCACCTCAGATCGGAGATCATCAATAGAGGAAGTTGAAAATGTGGGCACTAAGTCGGAACCATTTATAATGGTAGTGATAAAGTGCTTTCCCGATTCTGCTAACTCCCATGTCATACAAGCAGCTGCAAAATGAGAATTATGATAGAAGGAATTAGCGAAGGTACTATGACAAGAAGTGCTATTTGAGAAAATTCAATGTCTTAAAGTTATCAATTAAAATCATGGACAAATATAATGGTATGGTAGCCCAAGAATTTCGAATTAAATAAGTATCATAACATGAACAACATTTTTCACTCATCTCCACTTTAGTATTTATTAAGAATATAAATATAAACTGCATAGGCACAGTACATCTCATGCTTCACAATAAGAATGTGCTAAAATAGTCTGAAATTATTCATCACCGCTGAGAAAAAGTCATAGAACATGTTCAAAGGCACAATTAATCAAGATCATGTGATAAAGTCAATAAAATACAACACAACAACCAAGTTTTATCCCACTAAGTGGTTGGCTATGACAGTCATGAGAATAAAATATTTAAAAGAATTATGTAATTAGTCAACTGATAAAAAAATTCATAGATAAAGCAGTATAACGACATACCTGGGGCAAATGTGACACAAGTGCTTGAGGAGAACTCTTTCTGCTCTCTAAGAATATATGTCAACAGTGCAGCAGTACCACCGCCAAGTGAGTGCCCAACAATCTACGCAAAGATAGAAATTACAAGTATTTAGTGAATGTACTTACACAAGCACGTATATGCTAGTCACACAGAATAAAATAGAAGATAAAATACATTTTTGAAATGAAAAAGGAAATTATGAAAGAAAATGGAGTCTAAAGTGACATGGCATAAATACAAAATATAAGGGAAACACGTGATATATGTCCATTAGTACTCAGTAAATTTTCCATTCAGTGTATAATGATGTCCAAAATTATACATTTCTTCCAAATAGAGTATAAGAATAATACCTTGATGTTGAAGTCTGGACATTCACCAAGAGCCTTAAGTAGGGTAGGAGTACAGAGCTTTGCAATCCACCGAGCAGCAGCAACCATACCACAGTGTGCATATCCTAAAACCAAGTTGCTTATCCCACCATCATTTAAAACCGAATGGTGGAAGGGCACGACAGCACCAGTTGCAGCTGTCAGTGTGTCTTTTATGCTATGAGTGCCCCGGATCAATAGAAGTAAACATTTTGACTGTGTATCGCGTATAATTGTGAACGCGGGCTTCAGAAGCTGCAGAAAGATGCCATACCATACAATCAAATTGTGGAAAAAACTAATGAAAACATTTTGATATAGTGGTTGAAAGTGAAAT
>Ga0315913_1000911_pt1 | contig 29823 bp, 11 predicted proteins | sample MpolsnodulesMG_FD_207736 | JGI IMG/M metagenome (GOLD analysis project Ga0315913, IMG submission 207736) | Medicago polymorpha root nodule microbial communities from Los Angeles, California, United States - small nodules | ecosystem: Host-associated > Plants > Roots > Nodule | place: USA...
GCCACATCATCAAGTGTGACTGTCATCTCCCCAAACGGAAGGTGGAAGCTGGAAGTCTCCTCGTGCCACCTCTCCACAAAGGCACAAATCAGACCATGGTCAATCAGGCTGTAGCTGGTATCCTGAACCCAACCAAGGCCGGTGCCCTGCAATCTGTCCTGCCACCACTGTGCAACCATGATAGGGATGGTTTCTTTATCATGCATCTCCCCAATCTTCTTTCCGTTGCTGATGTATTTTAATTTTCCACGCCACTGCAAATAATTAAAAACAATACCTAAACATTAGTTTACACTCATGGCTTCACAAACAGATTTAACAGTACATAAACAGGCAGTATCACAAATATCAACATCATTTTCACTCAGATTAACATTAATAAAGTGAGTTTAAAGTGAGTTTAACATCAATAAATACCTCGCCCTCAGACGCCTTCCTGGCCACGTGCACATGGTACTTCCACAGCAGGCCAGTCTCGTGTGGGCCACCGGGGTAGTAATCTAGTGGCTCAGGGTCCACCACCTTCTCCTTCTTCTTTCGCCTGCGTCGTGGCTCAGCATCTTCCATTTTCTCGTCCATAGCCTGAAGCTCCTCCTCAAGCTCCATCTCCTCCATATGCTGCAACTTCACATCAGGCTGCTCTTGCTGCAAGTCCATATACTCTTGCTGCTCCGGCTGATGCTCGACATCAGCACGGCGTCCTTTGACACCACCCCGACGCCTCGGAATAACATCTTCATCCTCCATCCGTCGGATACGCTCCCTCCTATGGGAAGCATGCCCTGCCTCCCTTACGCGTCGAGTAGAGTACGATGTTTCCGTAACATGTAAATTAGGGTAATCAAACATCACAATCAAATATCACAAAACATAAGCAAAAAAAAAAAATTGGGTTTGTCCGGATTTCAAAATCCGGACAGCAACAATTAAGTCCGGAAAACGAAATCCAGATTGCACCCGACCGGAATTCCAAAAAAAAAATCAACCAAATTAACCGTGCATGTGTACATAATCGAACTTACCTTTCATGATGTTTGAATAGGGTTGAAATGCGGTTCGTTTGAGCAACAAAACTCCAATTTGGACAAGATTTGTGGTGTTTGGAATTTGGGATAATGTAGAGAGAGAGAGAGAGAGAGAGAGAGAGAGAGAATGGTGAAAGTGAAACTGTAAAAATGGGGGTGAAGTTCCTTTTATACTTCGCAAGTGTCCGGAATGCATATAGATGTTTCCGGATTACATAATCCGAATAACATGTTGGTAATTTTTGCAGGGCATGCGAAGGTCATGGGGTGGGAAAAGTAAATATCTAGTTTAAAAATAATGATTGGTTTCATTTAATTTTGATAGTTTTTCCGACTAAATTTAGGTTTTAAGATGATTAAAAGTGATGTATAAATGTTAATTTTTATATTTTTAAGATCTCCAGCAAATATCTTTATACAATGTGGTGTATAAAATTTTGGTGAAAGCGTTCACAAACCGATTGTATACAGTTCTTGAGAAAGTATTTTAGTTGAGCAGTCAGGTTTTATGGTAGGCAGATCTATCAACGATAATGTATTGATAGCATCAAAAAATTATTCATTATTTGAAGTGTAACACTTCTTTAGCATCATGACGGAAATTGTTACTAGTGTCACATACCAACTTTATCACATACTTTTCCTCAAAAACAAAAAAAAAACTTTATCACATACTTCTTGCAACATTTTTTATGTAATTCCTACTTGCATTGCTTCTACTATTATGAATAAAATACCATAAGTTTGCTTGCGTCGAAAAAAAATTACTATTAGTAGTTTTCTACTATTTAGGTTTTTGTATTGGTCTTTAATTTTTTTTAGAAGTGTTTACAAGCAAAATCAAGAATCATCAAGATATTTGTGAGTGATGTTACCATGAACTTAACTCAATTGGTAGGAACATTGCATAATACATGCAGGGATAAGAGTTTAAGCTCTGGACATCCTAATTATTCATCGAAAGAGATGAATTTCTAACCATTAGACTACTTAAAAAAATAATTGGATGAGTTAATTTGATTCTCATTAGGATTAAATTGAAGATACATAATCATTTATAGTCCAAAGTTCTCTAATTGAAGCAAAAAGATCACCGACATGGCAAAATAGTATGTGAAAAGAAAGAAACATGTGGGGAATTAAAAGAAACTAAGTTTTGACTTATTTGTTGACTTTATTAGTAAGATTATCTTCACCTCACACTGAAGTTTGTAGCAGCTGCGAGGGAATGGTACTCTACCTACGTTGAGGAACAAGATACAATGTTTTGCTTCTTGGATTTCCAAGGAAGAAGCAATAGCCCAAAATTGAATGCATTGTAATCAAACACCCTTTCCAATTCACATCACTAAGACCCGTAATTTGTAATTGAGTTGCAAGGAAAAAGCAAGCCATTACCTGATAACACAACACCCAAATTTTTGTATGAAAAATAATTCATTCTTTTGCATTTCCCTTCTCGAGGTTTTCTCAAATTTATTTCATTTGAATCATCTCCTTCCCTTACTCTGTTGGCGCTTTTCTCTCTCATCATACCATAGCACACATTCATTTTCAATGCATTGTTACATGTAGGAGAAAATCCACGAAACAAGTTGTGCAAACTATTATAAGTTGTGCACATGCAGGTCGCAACTTCTATAAGAACTTTGTCGCATACAAGACACTCCATCACCGTGGTCTTTGTTTTCACACCACCATGACCTTCATCTTCTCACTAACACGCCATCGTATCACCGTGTTCAAATTTGTTGTTACCTATTTTGTAGATTTATTCTTCTTGATAACAAACGGAAGGAAAACGTATTGAAATCTTGATATAACATGAACGATTATTTTTGGGAAGAATTTATACTAAAATAATTTTTATAAAATAATTTTTTTTAAATTGTTAACTGTTTTTAAAATAATTTAATTGAATTAAATCATTAAATCAGATAAATAATTAATTTAGTTTTATGAATTAAGTGAATAAAAATTAAATTATAATTGAACGTATTTTTTTTTTATTTAGGAAATCTTGTACTTTTCAAACTAATCAACACTTATTTTTTGTTATATATATTTCTTCTCTCGTATCGAACCATATATTAAGGGCCCGTTTGGATTAGCTTATTTTACAGCTTATATAAAACAGCTTATGCAAATAAATAAGTTTTTATGTATTATTTATAAGTTTTTAAGGTAGTTTATGAAAAAACCGTTTATGAAGCTACAATTTTCGTTAGTGGGAGCTTATAAATTAAAATAAAAACTTATTTATTTACATAAGCTATTTTTCATAAGCTCAAAATAAGCTCAAACCAAACGGGGCCTAAATCTGTTTTTTCTATTTCTCTCTTCTCACTCTTGTTGGAAGCAAGTTGGTCGAGGTACAATTTCTAATATTTATGTTTTGTGGATAACAATATAAGATATAATTTATCCTCTAATGTTTACTTAAGTGTGCAGATTATAATATCCTATCAAGGAAAGTCAAAGAAGAAGGAGTTGAGCTCGACTGGTTTATATTGTTTGTTGACATCAAGTACAACACAAAATGTATCTAGTATCAAAGAAGCAACATCATCTGGTGTTTCTCTATCAAATAACATGGAGGGAAGTACAAATCCTTTGGTACGAAAAGGAAATATTTGACATAGTGCGTCTATTAATACTCAATCATGCTTGCATGATTAACTATTCGTCTGGTATTTCTCTAATATAGCATATGTATTTGCATTAACATTGTGCCTAAAGGAATAATCATAAACACATTGATGAAATGTGAGGTTTGAGCACAAAAGTCAATTATCTGGTATGGATGATTTTGAATCACACAAAGTTGTAGAAATACAGCCTTAAAGTTTGTTCTATGACAAAGAATCTATGTCTTTTGTCATGCGACATCTACAAGATAAAACGAATTTATCCAACATCTCTTACAACATATCAAGAATTATAAATAGAACTTGTCCTTTGTTGTTGTGTACAAGTGTGAGTTATATGCAGAGGTGGCCCTGAGGGCGGGCTCGAGGGGCGGAAGCCCAGGGCACCATTTTCATAAGGGCACCAGAATTATTATTTTTATGTAGTAGTTAGTACTAGATAGATATATTTCTTTTATAAATTGCTTTGATTAATTATATTGAAAATATGTTTTTAAAGAACTTTGATTATGAATGAATCGTTTACAATAAAAAATACAAGAAAAAATACATTCAAATAATTAAAATGACATAATTTTATTAATTCGCCCAGGGCACTAAAAATTTTAGGACCGACCCTGGTTATATGTCTCATATCGGATAAAAGAGTAAAGGTTGAACACCTTGTAAGTAAGAGGACTCATAAACCCATTTCCTTAAGGTTTTGGGTAAGAGTGTGGCGTCTCTCTCACTAGTGTGGTTGTTTTAGCTCGATGTGGACGGTCCTCGAGACTCCCCTCATGACCCAACATCCTTCACATTTGAAGGTGAGGAACCAATGAATATTGAGGAAAAATGCACCAATATTCCATATGAGCACACATTTTGAAAATCCATTGAACAAGAAATCACTTTTTATTAAATCCTCTTCTTCAGAGTTATTTTCTTGTGCTATATTTTGGTATTAATTGTTTTATCGTCTTTATGTTATTCAAATGCAAACATATTCTGTAACTCGCCCAGTAATGGCATAATGTCAAGTTGGAATTGATTATTTCCTCTAAGGTGGTTGGTTGGATTAAGGAAGACCAAAGTTTACTACCTACAACGTATCTGAGGCAAGTTGGTCGAATCAACATTTTTAGTTCGTGTAAAAAATTTCATTAGCATTTTTCTTTCATTTTTTATAGTTTCTTTTTTCTCCTTCAATTGATTTTCTCTACTTTTATATTTTTTATTATTTAATAGTAATCCAAATTATCCTGTCCAACTTAACCCAAATGTAATCAATTGGTTAATCTGATTTTATCGCTAACAATCCAAATTTTCTCCCAAGCCCAAACCGATCAAACTCATATCCACCATCCTTTCCTTTCAAATCCCAAATTTTCTCTTTCTCTAGACCTAATGATAAAAAGTTTAAAAAATAATTATCATAAAAATGATGCATTCCAGTCCCTAAAACTTTTTAAATTGATTTTTTTATTTCTAAAATTTATCATTTATTTCCCTTTTTAATTTCATAACAAGTACGCTTGTAAGCAGGATCCAATATTTTATGTGTAAAAAAGACCATCTAAATATTTTAATATTTAACACGATGACCCTATCCAAATCTAAATCAATCAAATTTGATTAATAAAAAAAACTTAAATCCGATTTTTTTTTACGTTATCTCTTTATGATTTTGAGGCAATTTATCCCTTTAAAAAAATCATTTTCATTTTCATCTCATGAACATAAATTTTTTTATCTCATTCATTTAAAATGTGATCTCCATATCCTTCATTTCATAATACTTAAATCCTAATTTTTTATTTTGGGGTTTCATGATTTCACTATGACGCTTGTTTTGCAAGGTACATGCAATTCTTTATGAGTAATGATACATAAACAACCATAGGTGGCAATACACCTTTTGACACCCACACAAAAATCTGACATGTGGTCACATTGACCCCACACAAGCACACTTTCTCTTTCATCTCCTCTTCTCTCCCCCTAATGTATGGGGTGTACAGGGGTGTATGTGAATAAAGGGTGTCTATGTAACATTTTCCATTCTTTATTAGTTGTAAGTTGTAACTATTTAACACATGTTTCTACTCTGCGCTTTCACGTGGATGAGCTTTCTTTTTTGGAAAAGAGACCTTTCTTTAACCCCTTTTGAGCCTTTCGATTTCGGATACTCTGACCCAATGTAACCAAAAAAAGAATACTCTGACCCAAAATAACTAGACACCACTGTGAAATTATGCAAAGACATGTGTAGCTATTGAGCTATTACAGGTGATAGTGCCAAAATTTTCCAATTGAAAAGGATGCATTTTTTTTAAGAAGCAAAAGAAAAATAAATTAAATAAACCACGCCACAAGATACAAGACATATTGCCAAAATTACAGGTGATATGGGCATAGTGAAAGGATGCATATGTGCATGAGTCATGACAAAATTTTACTTTTTTTGAAAATTGGAGTACAAATTTTTTAGGGCATAGTATCATTGTGATTCACATCACACCAACTGCAACTAGGTTGTGTATGCATGTTAACCTGTTTAACCCTTTTTTTTAGTGGACTTATGTCCTCTCCCATGAATTTACCATCGAGTGAAATATGTCTTTATTTTTTCTTACCATGATCTTAATAGATTCCTTAAACAATATCTTTGAATATTTCTTAGCATGACCTTTAATAGATTCCTTAAACAATATCTTTGAACATTCTTAGGATGACCCTTTACAACATAGACCACAAAATTTATTAACTAAATTGATGGTAACCGATAGTTGTATGTCATTTATTAGCTCTGTTTAGTAAAAATAACGGTTCAACTAGCTCATAAATCTAAAATATCATAAAACATTATTTTTAATTTATAATAAAATTTATATAGATTGATATTTGAGTGTTTAGGATTTCTTAATTCGTAATAAAATTCATTATAGTGGTCCATCAATAATCCCTTATTTTTTGGGTCCATATCAGGGCTCAGAAATTATTAACGAAAAAAGACATTCCAACTTCCATCATATAATTCAAAACGGAATTCATCGTACATTTATTTTAAAATGATTAATAAATAATATTTTGTTGCTATGTAAAAAGATATATTTTGTTAACAAAATAATTACCTCATGTCGTTCTCCTTAGAAGTGAAACAGTCTGTGTGGGATTATGATAGTTATAAGAGTCCGGGTCTGTATGGTATTAGTTTTGGCTTCATAAAGGAGTTTTGGAATTTGCTAAAGGATGATTTTATAAGATTTTTATCAAAATTTCACCGGAACGGGAGGCTGACTAAGGGACTGAATGCCACTTTTAACGCATTGATTCCGAAAATTAATAGCTCCCAAAGGCTTAACGACTACCGTCCCATTTCTCTGGTGGGCTGTATGTATAAGGTTCTTGCCAAGATTCTTGCAAATGATACACTTATTACTGCTGACAAGAGTTGGTTGAATGTGCGCTCTATACGGGTGGTGTTACTTGTCTTTGAGGAGGTGTCCGGACTTAAGGTGAACTTTCATAAAAGTATGCTCACAGGCGTGAATATATCATATTCCTGGTTGTCAGAGGCGGCCGCAGTGATGAATTGTAAAAAAAAGGGTCCATTCCTTTTGTATATTTGGGTCTGCCTATTGGAGGAGATGCTCGAAAGATTAGTTTCTGGAAACCTGTTATTGATCGTATTGTTGCTCGCTTATCGTCGTGGCATAACAAGTTCCTTTCTTTCGGTGGTCGTCTGATACTTTTGAAGTGTGTCATGTCTTCCATTCTGGTTTACTTTCTTTCCTTTTTCAAGGCCCCCGCAGGTATAATTTCCTCTACTAAATCTATTTTTAAAAAAATTTTGAGGTATACTTGCTTGGGTAAAATGGGAGTCCATTTGCTTACCAAAGGAGGAAGGAGGGTTGGGGGTTAGGAGGTTGGGATTTTTTAATTTATCTTTGTTGGGAAAGTGATGTTGGAGGATATCGGTGGATAAGGAGGGGCTTTGGTACCGTGTTTTAAAAGCTAGGTACGGGGAGATGGGGGGGCAGATATTGCTCTTTTTGGTGAAGAACGGTGTGTGATGTCTGTGGGGGAGGAGGAGTCGGAGTAGGGAGTTGGTTTGATGATAACGTTTGAAGGGTGGTAGGTGATGGTCATCACACTTTGTTCTGGCATGATAACTGGGTGGGAGAAATTCCATTGAGGAACAAATTCCCCCGCCTATTTGATCTGGCCGTGAACTAGGAGTCCTCGGTGGAGGAGATGTCAAGGTTAGGGTGGGCGGATTGTGGTGGGGCATGGGTGTGGAGGCGTCGTCTGTTGGCGTGGGAGGAGGAGAGCGTGAGGGGGCGTTCCATTTTATTGTATAATGTTGTTTTGCATGACCAAACTCATGATACATGGAAATGGTTGCTCGATCCTATTCACGGTTACTCGATGCGAGATGCCTACCGCTTTTTTACTACAACAGGTGTAGTTGTGGTTAGGAATCTTACTGGTGATATTTGGCATAATAATATCCCTTCAAAGGTTTCCTTGTTTGTGTGGCCTCTCCTTCGCAACAGATTACAAACAAAAGACAATTTGTCTCGAAGGAGCATTCTTCCCACTACTGATCTAGCGTGTACAGCAGACTGCGGGACTTCATAAACGCCGCATCATCTCTTCCTAGGGTGTGCGACATCTGACAATGTTTGGCATCATGTCCGGATTTGGCTTGGTATCGACTTTGTTGCGTCTAATACTCTTAGTCATCACTTTGTTCAGTTTTCGTATATGGTGGGTATGCCGCGATCTTCACACATTTTCTTTAAGGTTATATGGCTTGCCTGTGTTTGGGTTCTTTGGAAGGAACGAAATAACCGTATTTTTAAAAATATGGCATCAGACCCATTGGCTCTCATCGAGAAGGTTAAGCTTAATTCCTTCTTATGGATGAAATCAAAACAGGTGACGTTCATATACAGTTTTCATGAATGGTGGAATCATCATCTTTTGTGTATGGGTGTCTACTTGTAATTATTTTTGTTTTGGTTGTTTGATGATGCATTTGTTTTTTCGGCATCAGTGACTTTGTAAATTGGTTCGATGCTGCCATCTTTGCACACCTTATACGAGATGATTTGTCTTGTTATTAATGCATTCTATTTTGGCATGTTAAAAAAAAAAAATCATGCTTGTCAATGACAAGGGACATACACTAGTTTATTTACCAAATTCAACTTTTAAATCAAGTTCTACTCATTTAATTAATAAATTATGAGCAACTAATTAATTTCCCAATAAAGTCTCAAACAAGTTTTATATTCATCTTGAGCTTCATGACATTCACGTGTTTGCAGTCCGTCCTTCAAGTGACGGTGATTGACGTCAATATCTTTTGCCTCCTATAACGAAGTATTCTTAATTTTTTCTCAAATGATAACTATTTAAAAAAAAATTTTTGTTAATTCTTTCAAAAAAAAAAAAAAAACATTTGTTACTTGACGGGGGATTGATTATTTTTCTGCTAGAAGTCACTCGTATAGGTCTATGGATAAAGAATTTATTTACCTGCACGTGGATTTGGTTATTCATATGAAGATTCAGTTATTCTTTGATAGATGATAGGTAAATGAGAAATGATATTTGTACAACCATTTTTGTATAACTTTTATATAATTTCTCTCTCATACTCACATTATCTTCTTATTCTCCCTTCCTTTTTCTCTCTGCATTGTTTTTGACCAATGAGAAGAGGGAACAACAAGGTTGTCCCAAAAGTTGTACTAAGATAGTTATTCAAATATCATTACTCTAAGTAAATATTTTTATAAACGATCATGATATTTTTCATGACTCTAATAAGTTCTTGGAGTTCAACACTTTTTTTACTTTTAAATAATGTTTGTACAACTATTTTATGATAATATTTTGATAACTTTTTCTTTCATATTTACATAATGTTTTTATTATCTCTCTTTTTTTCTTTCTTCTTTCCATTGTTTTTAATTTTAACCAATTAGTAAAAAGAAAAATAAATTTGTCATCAAATAGTTATACATAAATCATTACTAACTTTTTATTACGAAAAACAAGGTCAATCATACCCGATTTTATTATAAAGAAAAGTTATAGAAGGATTTGATATACCATTTTGTTTGTATCGGTGAACTATTGCATTTCTTTGCCAATAATATATAATCTTTATCTTTCTTTCAATAAAAAAAATTAAATCCTTCTCTTTCACGCCAAAATAAAGTTGTGTTCATAATTTAAACAAAGGGAATGTTATTTAATGCTCCCGAAACACTAGTTAATGATTTTAAATGAAATTTTTTTATAAAAGTTTGTGTTATAAAGTGCGTTGGAAATTAAAAATTTGACATTTTTAAAGTATAATTTCTTAATTTAAAATGTTTAAAGAGTACCCCAAGACACTCGTTAACAAGACCCTTTAAATAATACTTGTAATTTGCATTTGGTATGATAAATGGATTGATAATGTCTATCTATGTAACGTTGTACCTTATGTTCACATCAGTGACACTAATCTTCGTCTCTGTGATTTGTGGGAGAATAGAGATTGGAACTTTAACAGACTTTATAGCAATCTTCCTTCTTTCTATCAAGATTGTATTTGTAGCATTACCGTTGATCATGACACCGATGATAGGTTGATTTGGAGTGGTTCACCTAATGGTATATATTTGACGAGTCATGGATATAGGTGGTTGGATCAGAACACATCTCAATTTGTTACACCCACTACTTCTTGGGGTTGGATTTGGAGGTTACAAGTTACTGAAAACCTCATACATTTTTGTTAGTTAGCGATGCATGGTAGTCTTCCTACCAATGCCTTTAGAGGCTTACACCATCTTACCACTAACACAACAGCCTGTCAAAGGTGTGGTGTTACCAGTGGCGGAGTAGAAAGTTTGATTAGTGGGGGCAATATTTTCATATAAATTTAAAATTATTTTAATGTCATGTGTTAAAGTTATAATTATTTTTGGGTGTTTTTTTTATTAGATGCCCAAAAATAGAAAAAATACAGTAAGTGTTTCAAAAAATACATTACCTAGAATTTTATTTTTTGAAAGAAGATTACCTATAATTTTGTATTAACTAGGAAAACGTTAATTTTTTTAGGGGAGGAAAACATATATATTATTTATGGTCTTGTTAAAAAACAATTATTAGTTGTTATATTGTATTATACTTTATGAAGTTATAATATTATATATGCAAGAAAAGAATGAGAGACCAAAAGTCAAAAACAGTAAGTAAGATTTAAGACGAAACATATATGTGTATATGAACAACTCATGCATGTATATATATGTGGTACACAGAAAATAAAAATGGAAGTGGGGACACGTGCCTATAGAACCGGCAACGTAGCTCCGCCACTAGGTGTGGCTGTAGAAAGTGATGTGCATACTCTTCGTGATTATCCAATTGCAATGTCTATTTGGAGGTATTTTTGCTCCACTTATCCTAATGATTTTTACATGCAAGATTATCAAGATTGGTTTAAACACCATTCTACTATTGAGACGGACACTATGTTCATAGTGGTAACTTGTTTTGAGATCTGGCAGAATAGAAACGGAGAGATTTTTCATAATGTGAAAAAAGACCATTGAGCTTCGGTCAATTGTATATTTTCTTATCATTTGTCCGTTAATGTTGCTCTTGGTCCTACTAATAAGCTGTTGGAGTAAGCCCTAATAGTCAATCTATATTGATTGGGTTTGACTTTGTATCATGATATTGATATAAATATATAATAATAAGGCATTTCTTTATTGATTTTGTTTTGTTTCAAAATAATAAAGTCTCTGGAATAGTTAGTCCGTTTAATGGAACATTAAGTATAACTTAATTGTGAGACCCAATTAAACATAAAGACACTATTCTTAAAGTATCCGTAGTCAAGCTTTATTGTGAAAAGGGATAACATTAAAGCATAAAGATTATTATGTGGGTAGATGATAAGTGCTCAAAAGTAACATATTTTATGTGTTAATCTAGGCATTTTAGTGACTTGTTCTGCAAGTTATCTAAGAAAAAGCTACTAAATTGTGTTCTTTTACCATTTATGCTTTACATGCCTTACTCAACCCTTTTTGTGCAGGAAAATGCAAGCAAGGATAAAAATGTACCAAGTTCACAAGATTTCGCTATTAGCGAGATTTTCACCATTAGCGAAATGTTGGCAAAGTTCCAGTGAGGTTTCGCCATCAGCGAAGTTATCAGCGAAGTTCAGAAGCAGAAGGCCAAACTTCACTATTAGCGAATATTTCGCCATTAGCGAAGTTGCATCAGAGAGATTTCGCCATCAGTGAAGTCATCAGCGAACTTCAGGAACTTCAAGTGGATAAGGGACACGTTGAGCAACTCCATTGGTGCAGAGGCAGATTTTATACATTTCGCTAATAGCGAAATATTTGGCTATTAGCGAAATTTCGCAGAAGTAGCCCATATAAATAGTTTTCTCTTCTCTTTCCAACTACACAATTACATTGTTTTTGATATTTTTCTGGTTTTAGAGAGAGACTAGAGCTTTTCTAGAGAGAGAAACACAAAGCAAGGTAGTTAGGAGTAGATTCAACCCAAGATTTGTTGAGACATCATCGATCTAGGCATTGAATCTTCATCTTTTCTTCCTCCTTTGCAAAGCTATCATAGACATATGTAGCTACATCTACCCTTGTGGGTTTTGAGGTATTCAAACAAGCTATTATGTAATCTTTTGATCATTTAATATATGGTTCTAACTATTTATTCAATATTGTTGTTATTCTTGCATTTACTGTTTTATTGAGATTTAAAATGATATGGACACATACTTTTGAATCTAGAAATAGGATAACAATCTATCTTAAGTTATCACTCTAGACATGGATGTTAACATTTGATAATCACTTTTAATCTAGAACTTAATGCTTTTGGGTAATTTAATCGGTTGGGAAATCGTCGATTAAACTATCCAATCGACTTTGTGATCGTTTAAATGTTTGGGAAATCGATGTTTAAACGATCCCTTATAAATAACGATGTCATTTGGACACGAATGATATTGTCGAGTGATTGTGATAATATCGTTTAAAAAGCTAGAATCCGTTATTTGATTGAGAGATTGCAGTTGTTACGCTTGGTTGACGTCTCTGACCCCAATCGAAATAGCCCTATCTCTTCTCATTTAACTTTTATGTCGAATAGAACAATAGTTTTACACAAACAAACAATTTATACCCAAACACTTAACCTGATGAATATTGTGCAAATGCTTATGAAATACGCAACTCCCTGCGGAAACGATCCTATTATACTTACGTGTAAATAGTTTTATAACATGTAAAAATCTTACATCAGTAGACTGATGATCACATCTCACGGATCATGGATAAAAAGTTATCAAGTCTTCATATAGATATAAATATTAGGAGTAATATTTATATTGGATAGACCCACCATGAGAATACTACATAGTATAAGTTATGAAAAGTGTCATAAGATATTCTCATAGTGATAGTGGTGTATTCCACCTTTTGACCTGAAACCACTATGTATCCTAGATGTTGGAGTCAAATGCTTTGTCACGATTCAAACATTGTCTGTAACAAGATCACTATAACGTTGGTTGATGGGTACTCCACGAATCATGCTGAGGGACATAGATGGAATTTGCCCCTCTATATAACAGGAGAAATGTCTACTGGCCCAATATTGAACTGGACAAGGGTGACATGTTATGCCTTGTGTTCAATATAGACATGAGGGCAAAAGGGTAATTATACACATGATCATTATCACATAAAAGGTTTTGTCATATCACATGACATTCTTGTCACTTGGGTAGCAGTGATGTGTTGCTAGGTACCGCTCACTGTTTATAATATTAAATATGTGATTTAATATTATTGTCAACTTTACGGGAACCTATAGGATCACACACAAAGAATAGATAGATGAGAGAAATAAATAAGTAAGACTTATTTATAAAATAATAAGTAGGACTTATTAGTAATTAAATAATTAAATATGATTTATTATTGAATTTACGAAAAATAGAGAAACACGGTCCACCGTAAGGTACGGTGTGTTTAAGTGAAATATGGTGCACCGTAAGGTGCGGTGTACTTAAGTGCTTGTCTTGCTGACCACGCAAGTGATTCTATAAATAGAACCCTTGTGTTCAAGCATTACTAACTTTTTGTGAGTGCTTAACCTAATTCACAAAAGTTGTGAAACCTTAGCCGTCGTTCTCTAAACCTTCTTCTCTCTGAATCTCCGTTGAAATTGGCTAGCACCGGTCATCAGAGAAGTTCTGTTCGTGTGGAATAAGTAGAGGAATCGCTACTTTGCTTTGCTCGTGATCAAAAACAATTCTGTTACAAAGGTTATGTTATTCAAGAGGTAAACACATGAATCCTCAAATTGTTTAAGTATGTGTTTGATTTGTGATTAATGATTTAATCAAGATCCGTTTCAATTGGATTTCTTCCGCAAAGAGGGTTAAAATTTTGAAAACCCCTCTTAAAATTCCTTCATAAGCATCATGTGGTGCGTCATGTTCGTTGGTATCCTCCCCCAAAAGGTTATATTAAAATAAATGTGGACGACTCTTAATGTAGGTTTTGGAGGTATTTTGAGGAACGATAGCGGTATCTGGATTCATGGTTTTTTCGGATCTTGTGGTAGAGCTTCTAATTTATTGCCTGAACTTTCAGCAATATGGAGAGGACTTCAAATGGCTTAGGATCTTGGTTATAAGTCTATCATCTTGGAATATGATTCCCATGCAACTTTGAATTTGATTGCGGATACTACACAGAATGATTTTCATCCACATGCAGCTTTACTCTCTTTAATTAGAAAGCTTGCTTCTCTTCGTTTGGTGGTTTCCTTTACTCATACCTTAAGAGAAGGCAATGAATGTGCTGATTGGTTGGCCAAGTTTGGTGCTACCAACGTCGTCTCCTTGAAAATATAGACAACTCCTCCTCCTCAATTAGATATCATTTTACTTGCAGATATCTCTGGGGCATTAAGGCAGCGAATTAGTTAGTCTTTTTCTTATATTTTCTTACTTTTCCCCTTAATAAAAAAAATAGCCTTTGTAAAAATAAAAAGGTCTCGTTAGCAATATCTTAAGGGCATGGGCCAAAAATTCCATAAATAGAAATTTTATCTCAAAAATATAAGTTGTTGCTTTCAATCAAGTAATAATTACACAACTTTTTTTTACATAAAAACTTACTTATTTTGTTTGTTTAACCAATGTCTTTGGAGCACTATTTAGCATTCTCCAAAATAAAAACACCTAATTCATCATGTAATTTTAGATTCTTCAAATTTTAATCCTTTACATGGGCTATTTTTAAACATTTTAAAGAGTTACTTTTAGACTTCATGGTTTTGCCCATGAAAAAACAATGAATGACACCGAGCACGATAAATGTTAGGGTCATAGCAAAAGAAACTCATGGTTTCATCAAATAAAGTTGGACCGTCAATATATAATTAAGGGCACAACACCCTCCAGAAGGACCCAAACGACCTTAGGCGCATTCCTCTAAGGGCGCCGCCTTATAAGGCTTCTAGAAACATTTAAAATGCTCTAAAACTGACTTAGGGTCCAAGTTACTTGGGGCCTATAAGTCACGAAATTACAAACCCATGAAAGGCTATAAATACCCCTCTTGAGATCATTCTCAAGGCAGGACCTAAACAGACTAAACTCTAGTTTTAGATAATGTACTCCCTACAAGTACAAAAGTAAAGGTGCAGTTTTACCAATCATGAAATAATTAGAGAAATTGCATGATATACCAAAATGTTTGTTCAATCTCAAGCGAGAGACGTCAAAGAATATAGATACACACCCATACCCACCGACCAAAGAAAGAATTCTAAGGGTGAAGAAATACCCAAAAAGAAGAGTCTCTGAATAAGGAATGAAGCAGGAGTTAAATTTCACCAAAAACTGCAAAAGGGAGAAAGGGGTTGAATCGAAGAAAAAATATTGTGAGATGTTAAAAGTAAGAACCTCTATTTATAGGAGCGAAAATCCCTCAAAAGTAACAAAACCAATCGAAACGTGTTGTTGAAATGGTTAAGTATTAATTACAACTGGCAATTTCAACCACTAAATGATATGGTCAAAGTGAAAATTCCTCACTCAAAGAATAACCAATAAGAAGCGTCCACAAGGATGAAAAAATGTCTGACATGGCTGATAACTCTTGAAAGAGTAACGACGTCGCCTTTAAAAATGAGGGGGGAAAGGATACCAGGAAACACGACAGACAAGCACACACCGGAACCAAGTCTTAAGGGACATATGAACGCATACCCCTGAGAGCAGGAGCCCGACGAGGAGGTTACACTTACAAAGATCTAAGACTTTTAAGCAACGAACCTCGGAGGCCATGCCAACACTCACTAAGAAAAACTTATTTGGAAACTCCAATAGATAAAATAATTGCGAAAAATATGTGACCATGCGGGTCATAAGACATCGATTAAAGCCAGTAATAAAAAGAGAAGCAAAATTACAGCCATTGCTTTTATGTATGGGTGGGAATAGGCCAGGCCGCCCGTCAGAGGCTTATGGTCTGGCCTACTTAAAGCCCGACTCGGCCTAACTCGTTTAATAAATAGGTTAGGCTCAAGTTTTATAAAAAGTTCATTACTTTAAATAGGTCAGGCTAAGGCTAATAGAAAATGATGCATCTAGTATGTAATAAATATAACTAGAAATTTTACCCGTGATACCTCCCGGGTCATAAACAATGGAGAAGCTAATATGTTGCAATATGACGTCCGTTTGTTTTGGATTTTTAAGAAAGAAAAAAAAATCTATTTTTTTAACTAAAAAAACACTTTATTTTTTGTAGTGTTTGATTTTTATTTTTAAAAATTCTTTCTTGCTAAAAAAATTCATTTTTAGCCACAAAATAAAAAGTTAATTAAAGTAGTTTTTTTCTAAATCTATTTATTTTATAAATGCAATCAAATCAAGTGTAAGAGTTTCAAAACAAACTAAAAATGATTTTTATGATAATAAGCAAACATAAATAGTTGTAGATTATTTTAACTAAAAAAATATATTTTTTAAAGCTGAAACAAACACATTCGTGATCCATTACATAGATAAAAAAAAACTCAACATAAACAATAGTTTAAGACATCAAAGTTATAGAAAGGAACAACTTGTTTCTCAAGCTGAAAAATCATTGGTGGGGCAAACCTAGGAATTGATATCTTCCTTCGAAACCTATCCTTCAAATGGATAACAACCTTGCACATACCAACAAACACTATAGTCACCCAGGATCCGAGACAAACACCGTAGAAGTCTTTTAGGGCATGTCAACCCTTAGTCAAATAAATGTTGTCATTGTTCCTCTCGACCAACACCTCAAACTCATTGTAGTTAGAATCCACCAGACTTGTGTAGCGTCCAATTTGGTCTCCAAAGTCATGACCAAACATTCTTGGCAAAACAACCATACCCTAATACTCAACAAAATACAAAACAACATGTCAATAGATGAATGTGAATGGAAAGGATGATTAGAACAAATACAAGCAGAAAGAAAGTCTCACGTGTAGAATATCAAGTTCAACGACATACGTCATGTACTTAGTACGGAGATCATTGACAACTCTCTCAAGTTCAGATGTGGGATTTAGGTTCAGAGGGGCTGGCAACAAAACACCAACAAAAATGTTAGTATTACGATAACATGATTTATATTACAGCAAGTATAAAAAAATGGCAAACCCTAAACCTGTCAAAGCATGATAACATAGCAAAGCTTGTATGTCATTGTTGGCAATGATTTTGTGAATGTGATGAGATTTAAAAGGATGGGATCCAAGCAGAGTGAATCAAGCATATATATACACATTCATATACCTATCTTATAATAATCATTTAGCATTGGTAAAGTAACAAGCGCATGATAAAATATAATAGACTTGAATGTAATCAGGAAAGGTGGAAATCCAATCAACAGTGCATTAAGTGTCATAAACGCATGGGGGGATGTTATGGAAAGTCAATCAACAGCGCATTAAGAGTCATAAACGCATGGGTGAAAAATTCAACTTTATTAATTGTAATAAACGCATGGGGGAAATGAGTATTTCAATTCCTTGATGTTATGTGTGCAAGAAAGATTAAAGATTAGATCAATGACTGATAATACATCAGTGCCAAAGGTTAAAGATCCAACGGTTAGCATAGTTTGGCGCCTAGCAATTAGGTTTAGGGTTTGATTAGGTCATTGCAAATGTTAATTAGGATTAAAAATAAAGTAAGATCAACGTCGAAGTCCAAGAAATAGGTTACATATTTCACTTGCATATCATTCACAATCTTGTCCTATTCGGAAGAAGGGTTCTGATCCAGCAGTGATATAACATGATTAATGAAACATTAATAAATAATAAACAAATATGTCATAAACATATAACTAAAAGAAATATAATATATAACAACATCAAAGAAAAATAAACTATTTAGTTGCTCTCAATTTCACAAAGAATGATCTTATATCATATGATAAGCACACCTAACAATTACATCAACGACATAACCAAATCGTCACCAAACTGCTTCACGAGGTGTAGAAGAATCAAGAGGCTCTGTAATTACCACATTCATTGAAAAAGAATAACCATGCATGTCGTATTAGGTTTCTTCGTGACAGTCGCGACCCAGAGCAATGGATCGGCTGCCGAGATCATCGTTACAAATTTGAAAAGGGAGGAAGCGTAAGAAAAGTAGGAGCTTGACATTAATTTTCTGGCCGTGAAGGACGAATTAGAGAATTAAGGAGTGGCAGATTTCCAGTGATGATGTGTAGAAATTAGTAGTAGATGATAGGGTAAGAGAGGATCCAGAAGGTAGGGGATGATGAGGGAATCAGAGAGAATTTTTGTAGAAAATATGAGAAAACTATATCATGTTTGATTGTTTTTGTAAATGAATGGAAATCTTGGGATAAGAGTGGGAGAAGAAGAAAAAATAAGAAGAAAGAAAACGAGAAGAAAAACATGGAGAGAAATGAGAAGAAAAAGAACAGCTAATGAATTAGAAGAGAGAGACCGAAATTATTATAAAAGAGAAGGTGAGAGATGGAAGAGAAAAAGAGAGACCGAATTAAATGTCACGTTTATTGAAAAAGAAGTTATTGATACCATAAGTAACTGAAAGAAACAATTTTATTGGAAATCAATGACATTAACTAACAACATTTATTGTCAAATAATGACATCAATTATGACATGCGTTAAAGTTACGGTTGGGAAAATTCGAATTCAAATTTGCAAGGGGGATTGGTTTAGGGGTAAATAAGTAATTAGAGATTGTAAAAAAGTTTAAGGAGAGAAATTTTAGGTTTGATATCAAGGGCTAAGATTAAGTTTTGATTCATCCAACAACCAAAATGAATTGGCGCCCAAAACATTAGGGTTGGATTAGGAGTGATTGTTGCAATGTTAATTAGGATTAGAAATAATATGATATACATCATTAATTGAATGAATCTAAAATGCAAAGTTTTGCTTATAATAGTGACGGGAGCCTGGAGGGTCTACTACATAATATAATACACGCATATTAGTCTCTACAAAATAATTGTGACAACCCTACAAGATTTTATTGGATATACATTTTTTACAAAATTTTACTAACTTATTAGCCTTTTTAAAAATATATGTTTACTGGCCTTTTTATAGGAAGATCGTTAGGGGGCCTTGGGGTGAAGCTTGCTTTGTAACAATTTTTTTTTTTTGTCAGGTAGCCTAGTTGCTAGAAATCACCTAATAAGGTGAATAAGTGTGAATAAGTGGGGTGTCTGGGGTTCGAACTCCGGCCCCTACATATAATAATGCATTGTCCTACCAACTGAGTTATGCTCACGGGCAATGATTCTAATATATTGAAATCCTTCACCGGGTCTGAATTTACATTTATAATATTCTAAATAAGTTTTCAAGAAGTCGTACAAAAATTTAAGTTTAAGTGTAATCAAACAAATTTTAATTACACAAGGACTAAGAATGTGTACATAATTTTTTTATAGGATCAAAACATGTTACTTTTTTTACAAGGATTTAAAACAAAATTGACTATGTTTCTAGAGATCTAAAACTTATTTAACCCTAATTTTAAACAAAATCAAAATTTAATAAAGAAAAACATTTTTCAGAATTAACAAGTGTTTTTTTTTAAATTTTCTTTTACATTTTTTTTTTAAGGAAAATTTTCTTTTACAGGTTAGCGTAGGAAAAAAAAAGACAGAGATGCCTCTCTAAAGGTTCATTTTGAATAGATAAAATTTATAGTTTCTAAGTTTTAATTTTTGATCATAAAAAAAAGTTTTAATGTTGGTTCCATAAAAAAAAAAAAAAAAAGGTTTTGAATATACACACGTGGAATACATGCGACGGTGGTGAATAACAGCGTGTTGCAATTGCGCCTTGGACGAAACTCGAAAGAACCTGACCCAAAATTCAATAAGATGTATAAATCCCAAACACGTTCTCTTCTTCTTGTCTTTAAATTAAATAATAAATAAATAGTAACATTATTATTCCTTTGTAAAAAAAATTGTGTCAATAAAAATTGATTCATATAACAAGAAGATGACTTATACCACACACGATCGTGAGTTCAACTCGTGTAACCTACGTTGAGACATGTTCTAACTTTAGTGAATTAATAGAGTCTAACTTATCTAATTTTTTTTTATGAAAAAAAGTTTAGAAGAGTTAAACTTCATAAACTCACCAAGATACAAATACGACTCAAAGTTTAAATCGTCAACAAAAATATTTATATATCACACATAAAAAAATCTTCAAGTTGATAATGGAAGTGGAGCCAACCTTTTTATATGTGAGTCAATTTCTTATCTACTTAATCGATATTCATTGATCTCATCTACAATGGTGTGTTTTTCAATTTTTTTTTGGTCGGGTGTTTTTCGGTTATTTAACAACATACTTAATAAGTATCTCATTGTGAAATAGATAATTTAGATGCATATGAAGAAGGGTGACCATAGAAACACCCTCTCACTTTACTTTTACTTTTCGTGGGATCTATTTAAAAAATCATACTTAAATAAATAAATTTTATTGAAGATTATTGCTAACATGTGCTGTTAGACACAAGTTAAAGAACACAATATAAACAAATTTTATATTGAAAATTGTGTTAATTTATTTCTCAAAAATTAAAGATTAATTTTTAACAATATATATTTTCTATTTCTATAATTTTTAACGTGTGCCATTAGTACACATAACATGATCCCATATTAAAATCTAATGATATAAAATTAATCGCTGAAAGGTGTTGGGTTAAAAGAAGATGATACGTATTATCATAAAATGAATGATGTGGGCATATGAAATCCACTTAAACATACAAAATGAAATACTCGTGTGAACGCTCTAAATTTTATTTTATCTTATAAAAAAAAACTAGGAATATTATTTTTTACAATTAGGTTTTTTTAAAGATTACAATTAATTACTAATAAGATTACTATCATCAATCAATATCAATATTACTAATATATTGGAGTACAACCATATATTAATAAAATGAATGATGTGGATATATGAGATTCATATAAACATACAAAATGATGAGGTACTTATGTAATGCTCTAAAATTTATCTTATCTTAAAAAATAAAAAAACTAGGAATATTATTTATTACAATTAATTATGAATAATATTAATTAATATTACTAGTATATTGGAGTACAACCATATATTAACACCACCACCATTCATATCACTACCATTCAAATCACAAAGAACCTTCACACACTCTTATCATTTTCACGTTCTTTCTTTGTTTTCTTCACTCTCTCACGAAGAAACGAATCAACACAACAATGGCGTCACCCTCTTCAACACGCGTAGATCTCGACGGAAACCCAATCAAACCTCTCACAATCTGCATGATCGGTGCCGGTGGCTTCATCGGTTCTCATCTCTGCGAAAAACTCATGTCTGAAACCTCTCACAAAGTTCTCGCTTTAGATGTTTACAACGACAAAATCAAACACCTTTTAGAACCTGAATCTCTTCCTTGGAATGGTCGCATTCACTTTCATCGTCTTAATATCAAGAACGATTCAAGGCTTGAAGGTCTTATCAAGATGGCAGATCTGGTAATTTTCAATTTTGCAATTTATTTTTTTTTGAATTTAGGTTTTTGATTTTGATATGTTCTTGAAAATTTGATTTTGGTTTCTGTGTTTAGGTTATAAATCTGGCTGCAATTTGTACTCCTGCTGATTACAATACACGTCCTCTTGATACAATTTACAGCAATTTCATTGATGCACTTCCTGTGGTAAGTTATTTTGATTAAAGTTTAATTTTTTATATGATTTGTTACATTGGGTTGTGAAATTAATTGATGGGTATGTGTTATTTTGATTAAAGTTTGAATTTTTATTTGACTTGTTATATTGGGTTGAAAAATTGATTGATGGGTATGTGTGATTTGTGAATAATGATTGAAAATTTGATGTTTTTTCAGGTGAAGTATTGTTCTGAAACTAATAAGAGGTTGATTCATTTCTCTACTTGTGAAGTGTATGGGAAAACTATTGGTAGTTATCTTCCTAAAGATAGTCCTCTTCGTCAGGTAAAATTTCATTTTTCATCTATGATTTATTTGTTTTGTTTTGTTTAATTTAATTTAATGATTTATTTGTTTCAGATCTATGATTCATTTAGTTATGATTATTTAGTTATGCTATGATCTATGATTTGTTAGTTATGATTTTGTGTTTGTATGATTTGGATGTGTCGGTGGTAGTTCAAATCTCACACATCATCTTAATTAAAGCCACGTGATTTTGGTTGTGTGTGACCATGTGTTGTAACAACTAACATGCAATAAAGCATATTTAGGAACTCTTTGGTATAAGATAATTTGAAATTTTAGAAATGAAAATTTGATTACTTTGTTTCTTGTCTTTAAAGATTTGAGTAGGAAATGACATTTTGGAATAGTTAAGATAAAGTAAAATGAATTTATATTTTTTTGGTCAAAACAAAATAAGTCCTGTGTTTTTTTGGATCTGAATTTAGATGATGTTGACTTTGCACATTTTTCACTTGTATTTGTTTTGTTAGTTATAGGAAATAGGAGATTGACATGTAGTGAAGTGACATGACTTTGCAACATGTTTCATCCTCTTTTAGGATTAGTACTTTGTTAGTTTCTTCTAGGGTATTAAATAATGATGGTGAACTTTTTCAATCAATTGTCCTTATTTTTTTTATTTTTTTCTGCTTTGGAATTGCTTGAGCTATATTGTTTCCAATGTTTTTGTTAGGATCCTGCATACTATATGCTTAAAGAAGATGTGTCTCCATGCATTTTCGGTTCAATCGAAAAGCAGAGATGGTCATATGCATGTGCTAAACAGTTGATTGAGAGGCTGGTTTATGGTGAGCTGATTTTGCTTTTTTACTTTCTTGGTATAAACTGATTTTGTTTTTCAATATTGAATAGTCTCACTGACATGCTATCATTGGCAGCTGAGGGTGCTGAAAACGGTTTGGAGTTCACAATTGTGAGGCCCTTTAATTGGATTGGACCTAGAATGGACTTCATTCCCGGTATTGACGGACCAAGTGAGGGTGTTCCCCGTGTTCTTGCATGCTTCAGCAATGTATGTTACAATTTACTATAACTATTGTTTAATTTTTAGATAACTTAGCTGAAGTTTCGAATTGTCGTTGAACGATTTCTGTCTATTCCTTTTCTGCAGAATCTTCTTAGAGGAGAGCCCCTCAAGCTTGTGGATGGTGGTGAATCCCAGAGAACATTTGTTTACATCAAAGATGCTATTGAAGCTGTCTTATTGATGATTGTAGGTTATGTGATATTGTGTTCCTCTAAGTATTGATGTTGTTGGTCGGTCCACTGAAGGTTATGTGACTTGTTTGTTGACAGGAAAACCCTGCCAGAGCCAATGGCCATATCTTTAATGTGGGTAACCCAAACAATGAGGTTACAGTTAGGCAGCTCGCTGAAATGATGATCCAGGTAAAATTATTGTTTTGTTGTTATTATTTGGCTCAATATTAGATTTTAAGCCTGTTGGGTATTGAGCAACTGTTCGATTCTACAGGTCTATTCAAAGGTTAGTGGAACTCAACCTCCCGAAACACCTACAATCGATGTGAGCTCGAAAGAATTTTATGGTGAAGGATATGATGATAGTGACAAGAGAATCCCTGACATGACCATAATCAACAAGCAGCTCGGTAAGTTTAGATTTCCTCATTCGTTTGACCTATTTGATCTTCAACATTACAAGTTAATTTACCTGTGAATGGTTGTTGTCTGCTCAGGATGGAATCCAAAGACTTCACTTTGGGACCTGCTTGAATCCACACTTACCTATCAGCACAGGACATACGCCGAAGCCATTAAGAAAGTCATTGCTCAACCAATTGCAAGTTAAAAAGTTGAAACTACGATGGCAGCGCGAGAAGGGCATTCATGCCCAAGTACCTTACATATATTTTACTGTTTGAATTTTACATATATGGTAAATTTTCTTCCTTGACCAATAGGCAATAGCCTACATTTTACAGCCCATATGCCTTAATTTATTCCTAGAGAAGTAGGAAAATTATGTGGGGCAATCTGTGCTTTATGTAATTTTAATGTAGAGCTTTGCACTATGCACTGCTAAACATATTGAGGCATCATCATCATATATAAAGGGAAAGTGTCTTTTTCTCCTATTTTTTGTTTGTGTTTTTAGAGGTCTGTGTTCATTGCTGTGTCTGTCTTTCCAGATCAGTTGTAAGTTGTAATATTCTGTTGACAGTTGACACTCAATAGTCATGTGTTCTAAATTATTTGTCATTAATTTATTATTGTTTTATTATTCTTGCCCATTTTCCCTCTTGCACTTACTATCTGGCATTATTCCAATAGCCTCTTTTTTTTTAATTCTTCACGTGTATGGTATGGTGTGTAGATCTAACATTTTGTTGACTCCCCTTAATTTAATCAAATTAATAATAATACGTTGATGCATAAACAGTGTAAGTAAATTAATATTGAATGAATTAATCTTATTAATTTAGTTTTGATTAAAAATAAATTGGACTTGAAGTAACTTATTTATGCTAGATGTCTAAAATATGCATAATTGATTTTATAATTCAATAATCACTTTTATTTCACAAGGGAATCCAAATAGATCTACAGCTGGTCCGGCTCAAATAGTAGTTGGCGGTTATCCTAGGAATTGTTTTGCCTCTACCACTTTTTTTCAGACCATTAAATAATAATTGTATATTTTAATTTGCTACAAGTATTTTAATTTATTTTTTTGTCTTTAAACTTTGATTAGTTTAGAAAATCAAGACACTTGATCAATGAATGATTATTTTTTTGAGAATAATAAATATGCAAAGTTTGGGATGAGTGGCAGTAGTTAGAAAGTTAAGAGTAATGAATTTATGAAAATTACGTAATTTGTGAGCGTGACATGGAAAGACTTGGAGAGTGGGAGCAGTTGATTGAAGTTGTAACCTTATTCCTGATTCTCTTAAAAAAAGAATCGTAATTTTCAAACTTTTGAATTATAAAATTATATATCCAAGTTTTATAAACATTAATTATCTTAGAAGAAGATTTGATTTAAGTAATTTTAATATACTTTTATTAAGCAAAATATTTTTAACATATATTTGGATGTCTTTTTTCTTTGTCAAGTAACTTTGCCACACCTGTGATGTGACCCTTGCTTTGGTAATTTGGCCATGGTCGGCATATCAAACAATTGAAAGAAAAAAAAAAGTAATATTCTTTATTCACCAAAGAAATCTAAGATCTATAGTACCAAATCTGAAAGGAAGCTTTCATTACGTAACATATGTATGAACAAACACCACATGAAGAAGTTGAGGAGAACACTAGTACGAAATCTTAAGGGGAGCTTTCATGATGCAACATATGTAGCAAGAAGTATAAGGGTGAAATTGATGTAAAACTAATTCTAAAGTAGCAGTGGAGTCTAACTCAAAGGAGTTATGTTCATATAACCAAGATAAGATGGCAAGTAATTTAGCCACCAAGCAAGTAGCAATTGCACAAAAACTTGAGAATTTTACTAACCATATTCACCATGGCTTTTTTGGTTACTAAGTATATTTTTTTGGTTACCACGACATTCTAAAAATACCACCAATTCCTGGTTATCTAAAGACATTATAAGGAGAGGAAAATTTGAGTGAACTATATATTACTTTACTTGAGAGAATATATTTTTGTTAATTTGCTTCTATGGCAAATGACAACATCTTCCCATTTTTTAGGCTGGAAAAGAGAGTACCACACCCATAAAGAACATAAAGAGATGTTCCTACACGCATCAAGTGAGTTATTTATACATACACACTTCACTCAACTATTTGCATTTAATGATATGCCTCTCATCTTCTCACTTCTTTTAGACCTCTCTATTATTTTTGGACTAGTATCCTATCAATTAATTGAGTCTAACACTTGATTAGTACAATGGACTGATCAAGTTTACAATCCAATATCAACATGAAGAAAATTACTCGTCTCACTTATGAAATTGCCCATTCCTTTATATCAGCGATAGTTAACTGCTGCTAGGCATTTTTCAGCGACAGTTAACTGTTGATGAAACTTTTAAGATATGCTCAATCACTTTTTAAGTCGGTTCAACTGATCTTAAAAGTGTCAGTAGCAGTTAATTACCGTAGAGAAATGCCGAACGACAGTTAACTGCCACTGGTATAAGGAAATGAGCAATTTCATAAGTGAAAAGAGTAATTTTCCAACAAGAACTACCATGAACAATAATCTTGATGATGCTATCCTAGGAAAGAGACCAAACAACTTGTAGTTGGGATTTATAAGTTTCCTTTCTCAAAGTCTGCATTACTATCCTAGTAATAATTAAGAAGGATAACATTGGTTGATTTAGCATGTTTGCAAGAATAGGACTTTTTGCTAATAGTAACTTGTGCACCAAGAATTTGACTTTTGCTAATAGAAAAGCATGTTTTAGTAAAAGCCTAGAAGGTATAAGGCATTACAAGTGGGAACAACTTTTGGGATGTTCCTTAAGGAGTAAATTAAAGTAAAGATTCACAAGGAATGCTCCCAGTATGCAGCTGTAACTCATCAGGAATCTGAGTTGTTAAGCTGTTAAAAATCAATCACAATCATGAAAATGTCTTTAAGCAGAAAATATGATTAATTGATGTGGAGTGTAGTGTAGGATTTTCAAATCAAGTAAATACTATAACCTCGTTTGGATTTAGGTTGAGTTGCTGTCTTCCAAATTTTATTAAACAGCCAAAGTTAGTTGTTAGTTACTATCACTGTCGCACAGCAACTACCATATTTGCAAAAACAATTGTCTTAAAATGATGTCTTTTTTTTTCAATTTAAAATTTATCACATTTTTTTAATTGTACCCTCTAATTGACATGAGAAAAGGTATTTTGACATCAAATTTGACAATAAATTAGATGGTTTTTTGGTTTTGCTTTTTACCGCAACAAATTAGATTTGTCAAAAAAAAAACGCAACAAATTAGATGGTTAAAATAATTAAGTTGATGGTTAATGAATATTATAAAGAGTTACGTCTCATGAACCATTTCCTGAACATTGTAGTTATCAACGATTTTGAACGTCATTAACTGCGATTTTCAATACATGAAAAATAATGCAAGGGAAAGGAAGTGTGAAAACATCTGATGTAAGTTGAGGTCAATAATAGTCATTAATCTAGTATCAATTTATTATTTCACATCATTATAATTAAATTTTCAAACAAAATATTGATCTAGTACTTATTCATCCCAAAATGATTCCTATTAATGCTGCAAGTGGCTACTCTTTCTACAGTTTTAAAATTGAGAACTGTACTTGCTGGATGAGAAATAAAAATACAAGTGGTTGCTCTTTCTATAGTTTTGGTTGAATTGAAAAGCTATGATTTTGTGATGTTATAAATCAGTACGTTCATTAAACATCACCAAGAGTCGCTTTGGCCGAGTGGTTAAGGCGTGTGCCTGCTAAGTACATGGGGTTTCCCCGCGAGAGTTCGAATCTCTCAGGCGACGTTTTCATTTTTTTTCTTTTTTTCTTCTTTTGTTTGAATTTTCAACCTTGCATCGTTTTGTTTGTCTTAAAATAATAATTCAATCATTAATACATGATTCTGACCAAATTTGCTCAAATTAATGTGAAGGGTCGGTTATAGATTTAGGATATTTTAGTTAGCGTTAAATATGTTTTTGGTCCCTATAAATATATCAATTTTTGGTTTTAGTCCCTCATATGAAATTTCCAATCACTACTTTTGGTCTCTATTTTTAAGTTAATTTTAGTATTTTTTTATTGAAATTGTGCAGAAATATGTAGAATATTGTAAAAAAAATTCCCCCAAAAAATTAGAATTTTTTAACAAAACATAAATTAATTATGAATTTTTAACCGTCAACCATATAAAAATTCATATTAAATTCATGTTTTGTTAAAAAATTCTAATTTTTTTTTGGATAGATTCTTATAATATTATGAATTTTTCTGCAAAATTTTATTCAAAAGTATGTATTTTACGTATGAGTTTACTTTAAAAGAGGGACCAAAAGTAAAGATGAAAATATTTTTAGGGATTAGAAGTTGAAGGAAAATTTTAGATGAACTAAAACGAAAAGTTTGTATATTTATAGGGACCAAAAACATATTTAACCTTCTTTTTAACTAATTGATTTAAAACATGACTCATATAAAAAAAATTAAATATACTCTTACTCCTCTATTTTTTATTATAAATCTTCAATTTTGAACTATTATTTTTAATACATGAGATATTGGTGTATTTTTTAAACTTAAATGTCATTGTATATTTTAAAAAATATTTGGTACTCATTAATATAATAATGAATAGATTTTTTGAAGGAATATAATAATGAATCCAATTTTTTGAAGGAATATAATAATGAATACATGGTAAGTATTTTTCATCGATAATTATACAATAAATTATTTGACAAATATTTATGATTGATACGTTAAAAAAATGTATGGGAGAAATATTTGTTATTAATAAGTATAAAAAATAATATCCCTCACTGTATTAACGATATTATTATTAATGAAATATTATAAACATCTTTATTTTAAAGAAAAGTATAAAAAAATAAAAGATAAATATGTATCACTCATCTTCGCTCCAACATTTCTCACTCACTCAAAAACGTTTCTCATCTCTTCAACGTTTCTAAACATTCTCTGCTTCCAATTTCTCGAATCAAACACAATTTCTTAGGGTTTCTACTTCATTCATTCATTCGTAGGGTAATTCTCTATTCTTGTAATGTGCTTCAAATTTCAATCAATGTCTTTTGTTTCAACCGATTCATCATTCACAATCTCCACATTTCCCCTTTGTTTTTTTATGCACTGAACATGTTTGTTAAAATTCCTCATAGAGTTTGTTCAGCTTATTTTGTGTTTTGATTTTGCTTTTATATCTGTTACATTTGCAATTTAACAATGCTCATAATACTTAATTGCATTCAGATTCATAAACTTCATTTTTTGTTATTATAAATTGAGCAAACAATACTTTAATGTTATATAGTTGTCACATTTGCAGCACTATTCTTGATTTCTAATCGATATTTGTTTGTTTCTACAGAAAACCACAAATACAACAACGTTCACATCTATCCGTTACTCTGAACTCAACTCACCAGTTCAAAAGGTGCGTGTGAGCTCGCCGTTGTTATTCTTTTTCTCTCATTGTTTTTCAATTCAGTTTTCGATTCAATTTTCACTACTGCTAATTTGATTTTAGGCATTTTTTAGTCCGATTGATGATGTGATTTTAGGGTTTCTGTTAGCTGTTGGTTTTTTGTTGTTACTGTACAAATTTTGTGTTTGATTTTAAGTTATTATGTATTGTTCGTTATGATTTATAAGATTGATGTACATTGCATTTTCAAGTGTCTTGTTGTAATATAAACCAAAAAATGTCATTGGAACTTAGCACTTGAATTTATATGCACAAAATGATATACAAGTTTCAAGTTCCATTTTGAATTTCTGACTTAATAAAATCA
>Ga0315913_1000913_pt1 | contig 29771 bp, 18 predicted proteins | sample MpolsnodulesMG_FD_207736 | JGI IMG/M metagenome (GOLD analysis project Ga0315913, IMG submission 207736) | Medicago polymorpha root nodule microbial communities from Los Angeles, California, United States - small nodules | ecosystem: Host-associated > Plants > Roots > Nodule | place: USA...
CTCAATATCTTAGAGCAACCTTATTCAAAATTGAGAGAATTGACAAACAATGGAACCTCCATTGACAAATACACAAGGAAACAAGCTGTCTAAGAGAGGCATGAGTAAGCCAAAGCCTTCTCCTCAGAAAGCTCTTCTGCTGTCAAGTCCAATTTTTTCCTTGAAAACTCATCAATTGAAAGTCCTGGTTAAAAAATTAGACAAATTTAAAATTACATCAGATACATAATATTATGGCTAAATAGAATAAAATAAGAATTCAAGAGCCAGTAAATAATTTATCAAAATCTTACCTTGAACTATTTGCCATTCGCCATTGCGAGTTGTGACAGGGAATGAATAGATTAGTCCAGCGGGTACATTGTAAGATCCATCAGAATAAACTCCCATAGATACCCAGGTTCCCTGATGATATTGCAATGAAAAGATAAACATAAACCTTAGTTGAAGTCATTCAATATAAAGAATTTGAATTAAAGGCTGAGCAAGACATAACCAACCTCAGGAGTTCCTAGAACCCAATCTCTAATGTGATCACAAGCAGCGCTAGCGGCGGATAGTGCACTTGAAAGCTTTCTAGCTTTAATGATTGCAGCACCCCGTTGTTGGACGGTAGCTATGAATTCTCCATTCAACCTTGATGAAAATTATATCAATACTTCAGCAAATGCAAAATGGAAAAAAAAGAAGAAGTAATAGATATGTAAAAAAAAAATTTATATTGTGAGCCATGGTATTTGTCCATCGACATACCAGGCATCATCAGCTACGAGTTCACGGACAGGCTTTTCTGCAGAAGAGATTTTAACAGTTGCATGGTTGACATCAGGGTACTGACTTGATGAATGGTTGCCCCAAATTATAACATTTTTCACATTAGAAACTTCAACGTTCAGTCTTTCAGAAATTTGACCCAGTGCCCTGTTATGGTCCAATCTTGTCAAACAAGAAATGTTTTTCTCAGGAATGGATGGAGCGAATTCCTTCAAGATCAATGCATTGGTGTTTGCTGGGTTGGCAACAACAAGAACCTGCATGAAGATACCAAGTTTAAAGAAATGTAAATATTTCTGTAAATATATAAAATGTGATTAATGTTTCCAAAAATATGTAAAAAGGACTACTCATTTTCTGTAAAAAGAAACAAATTTCACCCAAATGGAATCACATGGACTTCACCATACATGATCAAAATACACATATGAACCAGGTGGAACCTTTCAAAGAAGCCAACTAATTTAAGTGAAATTTCAACATCTATCTTGTACATGATCAAATCAACAGAATCCCATGGATTGTACAAATGTATTCAAACCAATCTCTTTGTTAGCATTAGACTTAAATAAAATCAGTACCGGCAATAGTAATATGTTAGCTTTACATATATCACCATCACACAGAAACCATGCCAATAATAGCCTTCAACCAATAGATCAGCCAACAACTTAATTAAACGCTTACAGCGTAAGTGCTTATGTATAAGCTATTTCTGTAAGAAACACTAAAAAAAAAGTCAAACTGTTTTCATAAGCTGTCCTTGAGAGGTTATGAAAATAAGCTGAAAGCACCTCATGAACATGTATGTCATAAACTGTTTTCATGAGCTCTCCCAAACAGTCTCACTGCTTATGGCAGTAGATAAGTTCAAATAAGTCAATCCAAACAGGTCTGAAAGAGATGCATGAAAAAGGGGAGGAAGAACATAGAATGGAACATATTTTTTTGACAAAAAATGCGGCAGAACTAGAAATTGAAATTAATTAAGACAAAAGCTTGAGGGTTCAGAATTAAAGGACCACCTTGCAGTTTGCAGCAGCATGTTTCTCAAGAGCAGAAGCTTGGGACTTGTAAATAGAGACATTTTTTGTCATCACATCTTTCCTCTCCATACCTTCTTTTCTAGGGAACCCACCAACCATAACAGCAATATTGACTCCAGTGCATCCCTCAACCACATCAGTTGTAGCAACAACACCTGAAACAAATAATTTTCACAATACCTTTTAATCTTGTGAAGCATTTAATCAACCAACACAAACCAACTTCAAACCAGAAATACGGCTGTCCAAGAAGTTCATGTAACATTTAGCAAAGAGTAAAACTCAAACCTTTAAGAAGAGGGAATGCAGCATCCACCAACTCCATTTTAACACCGTTCAGTGATTCAGCTGCTGGTGGGATGTCAAGCATGTGGAGGATCACGGGCTGGTCAGGGCCGAGCATCACTCCCCTAGCAATCATAGGGACAAGAGCATACCCAATTTGTCCTAAAATTGGCAAAACATTTTTTCAGTACAACAAAAATACACCAAGGATTTTATGTTGAAACTAAAATTAGTGTGGCTTTGGTTCTATGTGGCAAAAATTTATTTTAGCTAATTGTGATTTAAGATTAAAGGATTTATGTTTGGATAAGTTCGCCTGAAGTGAGTTGATTGTTGAATAATAAATTTGAAGAACTCAAAAACATGAGCAATTTAAGTCTTGTAATTGAGAACTCACAAACATTACCAACAAAAAAATCAATTTTAAGTCTTCATAATCACTTTTGACTCTACCAAAACTGAATCCAAACACATAGATTTGAAAGAACCGTGCAGTTGAAAACTAAATTGATGCATTTGCATACCAACATCAAAGATCTATCTTGACTCCAGGTTCTGACAACTCTCCTCAAAGCAAGAGATCAAACACCATAAGAGGAATACGACAATTGAGGTAAATGCATTTTAAATTTTCCAAGAGCAATTATAAGCCAACAATATGTTTAAATTGTTCACAAAGAAAGTACATGACAAGATAAATCAAATCAGGTGTCACGAAAATAGCTATGTAGCTTATTTTCATAAGCTCTCCAAGCTAGCTTATAAAAACAATTTAACTTTATTTTATATGCTATTAAAGAAATAGCTTATACATAAGCTCTTATCATATTAGATTGTGGAGTATAACCAATCAAGAAAAAACACTCAATCTAAAGTAAGGTAAGATCAGATCAGATCTGATAATAAAAAACATATGATAACAAATAAAAAAAGATGGTTACCTGCAGCACCAGTAACAAGGACACGAACAGGGTCTTTAGCCATTGTTTTTTGGATCAAAGAATGGAGTTTGTTTGAAGAGTGTTGTGAAGAGTGAAGACAATAACTATTTGTCTATTTATTTACTCACGGAGAAGCCAATGCTCATGAAAGGCATGAAACGACACCGCTTTCGGTTCCTCTATTATTTAAAGGAGATTGTGATAAGTGGTACCATGCCAAGCAAGAAAGAATATTCTGTTATTTTACTAGCATGCCTCATCCACATATACAAAGCTAAGCTACTATTATGTCACATTCATTAATAAGGATAATGTATCATACATTGCACATAAAATTGTTACTATTCAAAAATATGAACCTAATTCACCTGTGGTGTTGAATTAATTAACTAATATATACTTCGCGAATGCGATTGGAGACATTTTTTTCTTATTGTACAGACCACGACATACAATTTATAAGATAAAATGTTGTTAAAAGAGTCCTAGTGGTTTAAATGATATGTTAATTTTTGTTTTCGACCATGCTCTTTCTTGTGAAGTGATATTTGTATCTTTTAGATCTTCATCATTCATTCGTTTCTTATTAAACTAAATATGAAGTGATATTTGTTTCATGTGCGGGTAGAATGAAATACATAAAGCCATTTAGACTGTCCTTCCTTGTACGTATCTCTTTTTTGTTTTAGTTTGGGTTTGAATTTCACCGGAATGGCAAACTTACGAAATGTCTTAATGATATTTTTATTGTTCTTATTTCTAAGGTGGATAGTCCGCAAAAGTAAAATGATTTTAAACCAATTTCTTTAGTGGGGAGCTTATATAAAATTATGGTGAAGTTGCGCTAATCGGCTGCGGATGGTTATTAGTAGTGTAATCTTCGAAGTGTGGACTGCTTTTGTGAAGGATATGCAGATCCTTGATGGAATTTTAATTGCAAATAAAATGATTGATGACATTCGAAAATCTAAAAAGGAGTTGTTTTTATTTAAAGTGGATTTTGAAAAAGCTTACGATTATGTTGACTGGGGATATTTAGATGTTGTGATGGGAATATCATTTCCTACTCTTTGGAGGAAATGGATTAAGGAATGTATAGGTATTGCTTCAGCGTCTATGTTCGTTAATGGAAGTCCAGTTGAGGATTTCTAGATGGAGAAGGATTTGAGACAAGGTGACCATCTCTCTCATTTTGTTTTTTTGTTGGTGACGGAAGGCTTGAATGTGTTGATGAATGCTGTGATTGATTCTAATCTCTTTACTGGTTATAACATTGGCACACAAAAGTCTATTGCAATTTTCCATCTTCAGTTTGCTGACGACACTTTGTTGGTTGGGGCGAAGAATTGGGCAAACATTTGAGCATTGCGGGCTGTTATGTTGTTATTTGAGGGGTTGTCGGGGTTGAAGGTGAATTTTCAAAAAAGTATGTTGACTGGTGTTAATATTAGTAGCTCATGGTTGGCATAGGCGACATCAGTGTTGCGTTGTAGAGTGGGAAGTGAGACGGGTGCCATGGGGATGCGAGAAGGTTATCATTTTGGGAGTTGGTGCTATATCGTATTAAGACTAGACTCTCGGGTTAGAAGAGTAGGTTTTTGTCCTTTTGGGGGTCCCACCGGATCTCTAGTTGCACAGCTCCAAAATATGTCTTTTCTCTCTAAAATTTGAAACACTTCATCAGAAAATGAGTTTGCCTTATATAGACACTAGGGGTGGGCATAGGGTCAGTTCATTTTGGGTCCAAACTCCAAATCCGAATCAACCCACGGGTTAGGGAGGAAGACACAAACTTAACCTTGTCAAATTTCGGTTTTTCGAGTAGCCGGGTTCATCGGTTCGATTTTTCGGGTTGAACATGACTATACTATTTTTTAAATCTTTGGTCCAAATTAATTTTTTAACATTTGTCAATTTTTGGCCTTAGTCTTATTTTCTAAGATGTTCATCAAAGAAAAGAGAAAAACTCAGTTTCACATTCAAACTGGTCAAAGATTCTACGCATAGTGAAACATCTGTTTTAATACACCAGTTCATACACTATATGAAGAAAAATTAGAGTTATAAAAAATAAACTCAAGAAGGAAAGGAAAAAGGAAGGAGAATTGTAGAGAGATGAGACGCAACAAGGAAGTAGAAAGGAGAATTGTAGAAGGTGAGAGAGAGAAGATTGTGTTGATCTGTTTTGCCTCTTTGACGAAGTTGTGCGACTGCTAGGGTTTTGTTTGACAGCCATTATAGTATTCTATTATATATTTGGGTAAGTTTGGGTTTGGGTCAAGGTAGGGTTTGCAATTTGGGCATCATACATAGATATGGGAGGTGTAACCATTAATAATAATAGTAATAATATAAAAATATAATAGTAGTTTCAGGTTGGTTTGGGTACCAATGGGTTAAGAATAGCAAACTAAACCGAACAAACTCATTATAACTCGCAACATTAACCCGATCAACCCGTAACCCGTTTTAACCTGAACCGAATATATAAAATCATATTAGGTTGGTCGAGTTAATTTGGGTTGACCCGTATTTGCCCACCCTTAATAGACATGGTAAAAATCGGGCCCTGGTCTACTAAAATTGTGGCTCGAAATCATCATTAATTCAAAAATCTACTGCTCGCTCCTGTGAAATCGGTGCCCGAAAAATGTCGAATGGAATTGGTCTTTTAAGGCATGAAATTGGCGCCTGATTATGACTTCTTGTGCTTCATTGCTTTCTGTACTTTTTTAGCTTCCAACTCCAATAATTACAATGAATTCAACTGAAAAATGCATTAAAATGACTAACAAAAGAGAGATGACATAATGTCATCAGACCGAGATGACCCAAGGCCTTAATGGATTGGGTCGTACTATACATATGTGGCCCAATTACAATTATATTGTATCAGGCTGGCCCATTCATATAGTCGGGCCTCCCGAACCTAAGACGAGTCGGACCAACCCATTTGACACCTATCCACACAAGTGAGATTGACACAACATTGTTATCCAAAACCTGAAGGCATTAAGTATATTGGTCATATCACATATACGTTTCTCAACATCTAATATTGCATCCAATGCAAAGCTATAAATCACAATTGATACATTAACATATCTCTCATAAGTGTGGGACACTCTACGTCTGTGATATGGTGACATAGTCAAATAAAGTCAGACATAGGTACAACATTGTAAAAAAGGTGGGTTGGTAAATGTTTCATAGAAGGAAGTTTTTGTTCCTTTCTTTCATGAGAAAAGAGAAAGCAAATTGGAAAAGAAAGAGCAAGAAAAAGAAATTTGTACATGAGTGAAACGATAATGGAAAAAACTAAGAAATGTTGATTTTACCCGTGATGGTATAAGGAATATAGTGAATTGTTGGTAATTTTATGGATTTGTTGAAGGAATATAGTGAATATACTGGTATTTATGCTATCAAAATATTAGATTCATTAAAAAAAGTCATATCAATTCAAATTGTCTAATAAAAATGTATTTTGTCAACTTAAAAGAACACATCTAAACTTTTTCGTTGCACGATCCTACCAAAGACCAAAAGCGAAACAATTTAAAATAATAGAGGTTGATTTTTATTTATTTTTTGCATGAAAACGAATGACATCCAAAAACTAAAAATTTAAGCCAATGAAACCCAAAAACTAACAAAACAAAATATCATATTTGAGACTTCTATGGTAGACTACATTAGGTTGCATAATCATATTAGGCTAAGAGCAGTCACTCAAGTGAGATTGACATCACACCTCAATTCAAAATTTTAAGACTCTTTGTGTTTGTGTTCCACCACCAAGAACCATTTTCGCTCTCCCTCAATGTTAAATTGGGGCATCATACAACTGTTGGGACTTCTGGGGAGTCAACACTGGTGTAGATTGACACATTTGAGAAAGAGCAACGACACAAGTGAGAATTATACTTAGGCATGGCAACAAAACCTATACTCGTGGTTACCCACCCGAACCAAACCCAATTTGACGAGTTTTCCCCGTTTTGACTGGGTTTGGGTATGAGTTTGGGTTTTTCTCGATTTAAAAACACGGGTATGAGACGGGTAACAAGTATATAGGTACCCACCCCAAACCCATACCTAGACCCGTCCCGAATGTAGAAAATTATTTTATCTTGATATGTCATGTTATTTTGTTTGATAATTGTCGTGTTATAAAAACTACCATTGATATTTAAAAGAGTAACTAAATCAATCGGTCTAACAAATGTTAAAGTGAACATATTGTTGGATAATGCATTATAACATTTCTCTAGGGGTTGAAAAAAACTTCTATTTTTTATTAAAAAAAATTATTCAATGTAGGGACGGGATGGGGCGGGGATACCCGAACCCATTGGGGACGGGGATGGGGTTCAATTTCTCATCCCCGTTGGGCTTGAGTAGGGTAACGAGTAAGTATATGAGAATCAAATATAGGGATGAAGAATGTAAAACCCATCCCCACCCCGCCCCATTGCCATGCCTAATTATACTACATCGGCATACAAAATTTCAAGACTTAAGTATGAGTTTTGTCACTTATTTCCTATTCAACCTTCATTATATTATCCAATGTGGATTTGAAAGACATTTGATACATCACAATTTTCCCTCTCTTATGTATGACAAATTTTTAACCCGTGCTTGACACAAGTGTCCACACTAGTTTTTTAATTATGTGCGGTGATTCCCGAGACTCCCCTCTTAAATACACATTGTCATTACCAATAGAGTGACATGAATGCATGTGTATATTACCAAGATTACATTAAAATCTAAGTATTTTTTGTAAGGTTATGAATTAATTGTATGCACTCATTTCCTAGACTCCTCTCTAAATTACACTTTACCATTTATCAATGCAATTGCATTTATGTATGTGTATATTACCAATGTTGTATTAAAATCTAAGTATTTTTCCAATGTTGTGCATTAATTATAAGTGTTGATCCTATAGACTCCTCTCTTAAATACACTTTTTCACTTATCAATATTGTGACATTAATAGAGTTATTGAATGAGACTCACTTGATGATTTTTGAGATGTTGAATTGGAGAGATTTGATACTTATTAAGTAATCATGTAAAAAATTGTTAAAAAAAAAAAATCATGTAAAAATATAAAATAAGTGATGTGTAAATATGCATGACCAACTTAAGCACCACTTTGAATCTCTAAAGTTTAAAATGCAAAAGTCATTGATTGGATTTATAATGGACATTGACCGAAGAAAGTCTGTGAATCTGAACAAAACGAACACTCTATCATGGCGAAAAGACAAACAATATCGCACCAAAACAACAAACAAATCAACATTGTCGCACTTGGACTGTAAAATCACATAGAAAAAACACAAAAGAAAAACTACAACTTTGTGAAAAAAATATATTTAAATAGAAGGAAAAAAATAATTAAGATAGATGATTTAGAAAGAAAAAAAAAATCCTAAATCACCCCCTCTCTAGGGAGGTGCATTATAAGAATAGATGGTGCAAATAGTATCATCCATAGAAGAGACCCAAAGTTCATGGCCCATTACATTATTACCATGACTTCATACATTCTCATGGAAGTAACATCCAATGCAACATCATTTGGATTTTGCCATGGCTACTACGGGTGTTTAAATCTAAACCGATCCAAAATAAAATCGTAAACCGATGCAAAAAAATAAAAAACCGTAAAAAACAAAATATTTTTGGATGCGTTTGGATGTTGTTTTGTAAAAACCGCTAGGATGAGATCGGATTTCGGATCACTTTTTCTAAACCGAACTGAACCGCAAAAGTAAATATTAATACTTATTTATTCTTTTATTAGCATTATATGTTGCTTAATGATTTTTAATTTTATATATTGCACTAATTTAACCTGTATTATTATTACTTTATATGTTTAAAAAATAATCGATAATTTTCATACTTTAATTTTAATTTTTTTAATGTATTTTGCATCAAACCTATGATTTTACCGTGCTTGTGTAATATTAATATTAATAAAAAAATTATATTCTTAAAATAAGTAAATAAAAAAAAAATATTTTGCATTTTGGATATCCAAAAACCGATCCAAATTAAATTAGGTATATTTGGATCGAATCGGTTCGATTTTTTTTAGCATAGTCATCCAAACCAAACCAAACCGCATGTGATTTTTATTTTGGATCGAATGACATTTTGTCTCAAAACCGATCCAAACTGCACCACAAACACCCTAATGGCTACAACATCATGTAAGTACTACCCATGGCCGTTTCTGAGATTCTAGTAGCCTACAAACGAACTTACAATTTAGGCCTTACTTAATAAGTATATATTTTTTTTAATTCCTAAAGTGTGAAAATAATTTTCTTGAAGATGATACTTTATTACGTTGGGAAATGTGATATTCAATTCCCTAACATGTCATTTTTCAATTAAAATGTATTTAGTTTTAACCTTCTCTAATATTTTTCTACTTAATGAACCCTTAATTTTATATTTTAGGGCCCAAATTTTAAACTTACTTTTTGCGGCCAAGGACGATCTCCCTCCTTGACCGGCCACTTATACGCCCCGTACTACCTTTGCAAACCTTCCTACATATTCACACTTCAATGAGTTCATTATTAAATCAGCTTTATTACAATAATTGATGGTTGCTACTTCTGGAGCCTTTTCCATATTGTTTTTAAATGTTTTGTTCTTCATACCTGATTCTCTCATTCTTGCAGCAACCTTCAAATCCAAGAAAGGATCACAGAAAACAGCTTGAATTGGAAGAAGCACGTAAAGTTGAGCTTACCCTATGAGGCACTGATATAGACACCATGGTGTAGACACAAACAATATATAATCGACAATTATTTGAAAAAAATAAATTAAAAATGACATAAACTTTAGAAATGACACCTAAATAAAGTGATGAGACCTACATTGATTTTCTCCGATAAGAGAATAAGTGTTAGAGTGTGTTGAAAAGATAACACTCCTCTTTGTCATAATAGTGAAGATTTGTATTCTGAGTTTCTTTTTCTATTTTTTTAATACTAGGTAGAGTTTAAAACATCAAAGGAAATGGAAATTGGATCAAAGTTATACAAAATCTTGGTATCACAAAGGAGCAAAAGTATTTCAAGCTGGCAACTACAGGAAAAGAGCATATGAAAAGTACAGGAAGGGATTTCTGTTGTTTTAAATATCAATATAATGTCACAAGTGCTAGATTCTTGGTTTCCCTAAAACAATGTCTGGTCGGTGTGTATGGAAAAACATATGTTGAGAGATCAACCCCTTAAATGTAGTCCCTACTCCAAGTATTTGAAAGACCTGGGCTTTCTCTCCCAACTCCTCTCCAAGATCCAAGAATCATCTCTTTTCTTTGTCTTCTGTGATTTATATCCTGTTATTCATCACAGACTCTAATTAACTGGGTCTAACTATTAACTAACCAACTAGCTAACAAATGTCAAGCAATATGTTGCTCTTGATAATTACTTTCAAGGCTAGCACCTATTACATCATTTCACGTGTATGTGAAATTTTGTCTACTTTGAAGTTATAATTAACGCTTTATATAGTTACATTATATAGAAAGCCTCGCCTTTTGTAGCTTAGGATCTTATTCCTCGCAGCCTTTCTGATATATTAGTTGCGCTCTTGTCAACATTATAATCTAGGTCTCTTTCTCTTGTTTCTGTTATAAAAAATTGAAATGTGTAAGATAAGTTCTTACGATAATCTTTTCCTCGAGAGCATTTATACTATAATGCGAAGTGAATGAAGGAAGTGGATGTAGTAGGTTTTGGATATCAATCGGAAAAGGATAAAGAAATGGTTTGTAAAGAGAAGCAAGATTACCTGTATATAGAGTTTCTTTCTTCCTCTTCTTTTCTTATTTCGTACCATTTTCTCTGGGCGAGGTTGCTTTTATGAGTAGGTTGCGACTTCTGAGATCAGTGATAATTTTCGACAAGGATATCAATGATGTAAATTGATGAAAATGAAAGATTTCATGGTTTTACTACATGTGGTTCTTCTGGATTTTCTATTTGACTCATTTCATAACTTGATGAGATTGACATTATCTTCCATCCTCTGACTGACACTTGGTTTATATTTGTTCTGAAGTTTTGGAGCAATGACGCATAATGCAAAGTCATGCATGAAGAGGCCTCGAAGGATAGGAGCCAAATGGACCAGGAAGCATGTTGCTCCTGATGAGAAGATAGAAACATTTGAACTCAATTATGATGGCAAACGAGATTGATCAAATGGTTATGATACAACAACCGAGGCAAGGGACGAGGCTCAAAGGAAGTACTTAAAAGAACAACAATTAAAGAAGCTTGTGGAGAAAAATAGTAATTGAAAATGGGGAAAAGGAGTGTACTGATAATGATGAAGATACAAATGTTGATGTCAAATGGGGATACAAAATGTTGTAAGCAAAGAATTAAAAACAGTTACTGCAGTGGGGAAGCTGGAATTGAAGCTGCTGAGGGGGCAGCAAATTTAATGAAGGCAAATATCAACAGTAAAGAAACATTGGAAGGCAAGTCTAATTTAACTACTTTAAGAGCACTCTTCTCTTCTCTCACTCTATTGGTAACACTTTCATATGATTAATCTTGTTTCTTGTTTACTTGATCTCCCCTTTCTTGTTTCTTTTATCTTTGTCTTGTCACTCTTAATTTGGTAAGATTTTACGTTGTTCTTCGCATTTTAAATGCTTTCTAGATAGCAACTCCGTGTATTCTCGTGCATTTATGTTTTTGAATAAAATAAATGCAGATACTCCCACTCTAGCAGAGGATGAAAAGCTTGCTGCTTGGGGAACTGATGTCTGATGACCTAGTCCTGGACCAGAAAAATCTTGCTGAGTCCCTTAAAATGGTCAGTTTAGGAAACTTGTGAGTTTCTATTTCCTATTCAGATATCATGTAATTCACTGATATTGGCACATTGCCCAAGTTGAAGGTTGGCATTTGGGAAACTTGTGATTTATAAATAATGGTTTCATTGCCTTGTTTCTTATAAACCATTTCTGTTTGGTAAGGAGTATGAAAGAAAGAGGGAGGAGAAAGATGAAAGGAAACACAAGTATAATGTTAGATGGAATGATGAGGTAATGTTTCTATTTTAATATTCTCTTAATGCACTCATGTGATCTGTCGAGGAGATTTATTTTATGTTCGGCACAACACTTTTTTTCAGGTCACTACGGATGAGATGTAAGCGTATCATATGAAAAGATTCATCATAATGATCCCATGAAAGATTTTCTGCAGCATTAGGATTTTCTTTTCCTTTGGTGTGTGGTAGCTATGAGTTAGAAAAAATGTTGCAAAACAAAACTGCAGATGACAGTTCTTTGTTATTGATTTAGCTCTTGAACTGGCTGGTGTTTCCTACTGTGTGGCTCCTTTTGTATTATGGGTTCCTCAACCTCATTAAGAGTGTGGTTGATATCGCGCATCTAAATTCTCTCTACAAATTGCAGCTTTTCACATAAGGTTTGTTAGGACATCAACCTTAGTTCAAAAGAAGAAAGATATATAAAATGCAAACAATAAACACATGTTTGATAACGAATATTGGTCGATTTTGTCTATGTCTAAGACTGCAGAGTGGCTGCAATTGCTTTCTAATATTGGTCAGTAAACACACATCTTGTACTTAAATACTACTGTCCAAATTACAAGCAATCAGGCAATCAAACATGGAATAAGATCACAATGCTAACATCTCAAGGTTTCTAAACAGTCTTACTTTTTTGGACGGATGCTGGTAATCCAGCAACTACATTTGAGGAGAAGCTCAAATGGATGAGGTGAATAGCTCGGCGCACACCATGAAAACCAGAACAAAAAATTTGATTTATGCTTTTCAATCCAATTTCTATTACTAACTTAGTTTATCATATTATATTTTTACAATTGATCATAAGTTTCCTATGAGCAAAGATAATGAATAAAAACAAGGAAAAATAATTCCTTACAAAAGCCTAATAATTTATATATCCATGCAATTCAATAAATAACAAGAAAAGCAATCCTAAATAACCATTCTATGTTAATTGTTAATGTTAATCACTATGAACCTTTTAGGCACTTCTTGCTAGCATTTCCTGATATTCCATTAGGGACTTCTCTTTCTGAAGTCTCACATCTTCATAAAACTTTTTGATAAACTCCTCTGCCCTCTCATCCACCTGAAGCTGAGGTGTCTTACCAACAACAATCTTCCATGCATCTTCAATAGTATCTATGTCGCCGCTATCCACCATGCCAACCATCTCTTTGCCTGATCTGCTTGATTCCTCTAGTCCATTAGCCTTGTCTGCGGCGTGCACGCACTCGGAATAGAGGTCATCGATGCGTATGGCGGATTTATTCTTGCTAGTAGCATGCACATATGATGTTTTGGATCTTCTGGAGGGTATGAGGGAATGGAAGGTTGCAAGGATGAGTTTAAAGGTTGCTATTAACCTCTTCTTAGCAGGATGAAGCTTCTTTCCTAGCCTCATAGGTGACATATCAACAAAGAGTTTTTGTTTTGAAAGGGAAGGAATGGATTGAAAGGAGAATAGTGGGTTAGAACTTTGAAATGATTGATATGGTGAAGGAAGGTTTGATGCACTCAAATACCAAAGTGCTATAGTTTGATTTCTTTCATGTAACACAGCAAGGGTACGTTTGGAATATATTTTTTGGTCTTTCTAATGTAAAAATAAATATCATATGATTCACATTTGGACTTGTTTCATATCGGAATCAATTGGTAATATAATCTTTCTAAATTTGAAAATATCATTTATGTGAAAGCTTATAGAAAGTTTTTTCAAAAATAAATGATATTTTCATATTTAGAAAGATTATATTACCAATTGATTCCAATATGAAACATGTCCAAATGTGAATCATATGATATTTTTAGTTTTTTTTTATTTTTTTGCATTTTGGTTATTTATTTGCTTATTCAGATAGGAATATGAAAATAAATTCATTAAAAATGTTTTTGGTTTATCTAAAATGTGTTTTTAACATAAAAAGTTTATTTGCCAATGGATTAAGATCCTAATTTTCACGGTATGCTCCAAATATGGTAATTAATTTTAAATCAAAAGATATGGTAATATTGAATCACTTCCAATATTGATACTTAAGGATGGACACAAGTTGCAATATAATTAAAAAAAAGACCTAAAAATGGTTCAATTTTGTAATCCAAATATATCATTTTGCGGCAAATATATAATTTACAGCACGGAAACAATCTTGTGTATCAAGTTAAGTTATGTACGGAAAACAATATTGGATAAAGCCAACCCTAAAGTTTATGTTTGGAATACAATAATACATTTTATATTTTGAGTAAAATTTGGATAAAACTACTTTTGGTGGAAAGTCCAACACAAATAAATTACTACTTGTTGTGGTAGTTTAATATAATATTTAGTTTGTTAACGTCAATTTTGAGCTTATACCATTTCGAGCTTATTCATATATTGACTCATTTGATTAAAATAGATATATTTGATAATAATTTTTTCTCACGGTCTTGTAATATTTTTTACAAGTTTATAGTGTTTTTCGACAAGCTACTTCAAGTAAATTTTGAACTTATAACTTATCATTTGTTTATTTTTGTCAATTTCACTCTTATTGTCTTAATTGGTAAAAAAAATTAAATATAAGTTAAAATATTTGTTCATGCCATTTCCGATTTATCTTTCAATTTGTGTGATATGTGATATGCTAGTATTGGGATTGATTTTGGTCTCTAGGGGGCTTCGGTTTACAGGAGCTTTTCTTCGTGTTTGTGAGTTCGATCAAATCACACCAAAAAAGTAATATGTGGGACAAATATTAAGGGCAGTCAAACCAGAGAGTCCAAACAACAAGAAATATCTATGTGTAATGCAAAAATCAAAACAATCAAACTAAAGGCAAATAAGATAAAGAGAGCAGAGGAATAAATTTAGGTTATCCCAAATTGACCTATATTTGAGGGAAGATAAATTCTTCAATTCATTATCAATGAGTCTTTACAAGAGATATAAAAGAGTTATAAAAAAAATGAATTTCAAAAGTTCTTCAAAAACAAACCTCATTGTCTACTTAATTTTTAAATAGGTCAGGTCATAGACCCCTGATGGATGGCCTGACCTATTTCCACCTCTATATACATAAATATTCTAGTCAAAAAGTTATTAGTATAACGTATATATGTAATTGTCATTAATGTTCTACAAGACACGAATTGAATTACAATGGACAACTGACGTTATCATGCACATTTCCAATGTCTACTTTTTCATTCAATCCTGTGAATATTTTCTCATATATAAAGCTCTTAATGTCAAGGAAGATAAAGTACTTCGATAGTGTCTTCTCCCATTTCCTCGCCTCGAACCATTATCAAACCATGGCCACAGCCTCTATTTTTTACATTTTTAATCAGGTTTGTTTTGCATGCAAAATTTGCAATCAAGTTTTTACCACCTTTCAACTATTCACAGCCCATTTCGAGTCTCATTCCGCTCAAGAAAACCTTGCCGTGAGAAGGCTTATCCATGCCCACTTTCAAAGACCTTTGCAACCAAATTTTCAAGAAACACCACAACAACCTTGTTTGATGTCTCAACCAAGAACGAGTCAATTTCTCCAAAATGTTGATTCACAATCTCCCATGCCATCTTTCGATAATAATGTTATTAACATGACATCATTTTTTGCTCCACCAATTCCCCGAGGGAATGATGACATGGATGTGTCTTCAGTTGATGGAACTAAGGCATATATCAATCAGTTGAACAAACCAATCGATAGCAATGTATTTGTTAATTCTGCTAATGTCAATGACAACACATTGAATCTAGAGTTAGGGCTCTATGTCAATGACGACGCATTAAATCTAGAGTTAGGGCTCTAAGTAATTTGTTCCTTTTGTTTAGTGCTTTGGGATATGGTATATTGGTTGTTAAGATAATCCGTGTAGACAACATATGACCTTAAAAATAAATTTGTGTTATTAACAAATTAACATATATGCAATGCTAGTCTAATTTTTTTAGTGAGAGAAACTCTACCTTCTCTCTAAATTTTCTTTCTCCTTTATTCATCAACGTTGGGTGGTTTTAGGTCATTTTTTGACCTGGAATCACTCATCTGCATCTTTTTCCATTTTCATTCAATCTAAATAAGTGGCTTTCACAAATATCAATTTTTTAATTTTGTGCTTTTTGTGATTTCGTCGTCTTATTGCGACGTTGTGTAGTTCGTCGTCTTGTGCGGCGTTTGATTTCGCGTCTTGTTGTTTTGTTCGTTTGGTTCGTATTGAAAGATCAACTTCAATCAATTACAAATTCAATCAATGATTTGGGCGTCAGCGTTGCAGATCCGACAGCATGGGTATTTCAGTGACTTAGAATTTATCATATTATATGTTGGCATTTTGCTGTTGTATGCTATTAACTTGGATGTTGTGAGTTTGTTCGCAGATTCACCCTTTACGTTTTTAGCGATGTTGAATATGTTATTGTATCAGATGAACTCTATCAATTTGAATGAATGAATATCGTTTTATTTTTGTAAAAAAAGTCTCTTTTTTTTGGATATACATCCAATTGTATCAAATTATTTACTTTTCTGTCCTCGTGAGCTTAACTCAGTTAGCCTAGGCAACGCATAATATATGCAAGGTCCGAGGTTTAAACCCTCACCACCACAAAAGAAAAATTATTTACTTTTCTAACGTTGCTCTTTTGCTACTTTAAAAATTCACTAATTAGATATTTTGAGATATTTTAAAAACAAACATATTATTAATAATATTATGTTGTCATAGTTTAATACATGTGCAAAAATTATTTTATCGAAACAATAATAAAATACACGGACATTATATACAAAGAAGGGTTTGATATGTTGTTGGTCCCTATAAAATTAGGACATTTTAAGTTTAGTCTTTACTTAATTTTAATAATTTATTTTGGTCCCAATAAAATTTTTATGCAGTTTTAGTCCCTACTAAATTCAAATTTGTTTAATTATGTTTAAACTCTTAAGTTTTTAAACAATTTTTTTGCAAACGTGTTAAGTACAATACTAAAAGTTCCTCCGCAAAAAATTATCTCAAAATTTTATTTCTACGTCCAAATTTTTGTTGCTTTTATCTTTTATCATTTTAAAAATTCATATTTAATTCATTTCATGTTAAAAAAATTCTAAATTTTAGTAAATAAACTGTTTGTAATGTTTTAAATTTGTCTCAAAAAAACGTTAAAAAAATTTAAGAGTTTAAGGATAATTAAACAGACTTTGTTTTAGCATGGACTAAAATTACATGTAAATATTTTTTGTAGGGACTAAAAAAAACTATTAAAACTAAATAAGGACTAAACTTAAAATTTTCCAATTTTATAGGGACCATAAACATATTCAACCCTACAAAGAAATATACATGTGTTTCGACTAGTGGAGGCAATATCATATACTAAATATTTATTTTAAAAAAATACATCAATATGTACAAGTAAATATTGCCAACATTATTATTATTATTAATTGGGTTAAATATGTTTTTGTTCCCTATAAATATACCAAATTTTTGTTTTAGTCCCTCTAAAATTTTCCTTCAACTTTTAGTCCCCATAAAATTTTCAATCACTACTTTTAGTCCCTAATTTTAAGTTAATTTTTGTATTTTTTATAAAATTGTGCAGAAATGTGTAGAATATTGTAAAAAAAAATCTCCCAGATTTTTTTTAACAAAACACAAATTAAATATGAAATTTTAACCGTCAAAGATATAAAAATTAATATTAAATTCATGTTTTATTAAAAAATTCTAAATTTTTTTGGGTGTGATTCTTATAATATTATGAATTTTTCTGCCAAATTTTATTCAAAAATATGAATTCTACATATGAGTTTACTTCAAAAGAGGGACCAAAAGTGAAGGTGGAAAATTTTTGAGGGTCTAAAAGTTGAAGAAATTTTCTAGAGGGACTAAAACGAAAACTTGACATATTTATAGGGATCAAAAACATATTTAACCCTTATTAATTTTAAAAACAACAGGATTGTGATACTATTGGTCATTTTACAATTAAGGATGATCTTTTTTGAGTCCATGTAGATTTCCAAGTCTGACAACCTTGATATCCAGACACCAAACACAACAGTGTTAGTGTTAGTGAATGTATTAAAGAGTCTTGTATTGTATGAAAGATGACCTAATCAAGTGTTTATAAGTAGAGACAACTCTCATTCACAAACCATAGTTTTAAAACCCAGCTCGGTGAATTGAATTGAATCGAATGATTCGATAATATAACTCGGTTTCTATAAAAAATTGTATTTACATCGAATTAGAGTGAATTGGGTGACTAGATAATTAAAATTGACAATTATAGATGTCAAAAATCATTTAATTTGAAAATAAATAGAAATAGCATACATCTACAGCAATATAAAATCTAAGGGGATGTTTGTTTTAAGTTTAGTAGAATTATTCCGACGATCAACTTTTCTTGGAATATAACTTATATAAGAATATGAGTTTTATTCCAAGCTATTTTTAAAAAAGATGTTTGGTTACGTTAGTATTATAATATTCTCAAGAATCTTTATAATATGGATATTAAAAGGTCGTTATACATAAATTTATTCTCATCGTCATGAGAACTTTATTCCCACCCTTTTATTTGGGAAAATTTTTCTATTCCCTGAAACATTTAATTCTCCAAGAATAAAATTTAATGAACTTGTAAAAAACTTAGGAATATATATTTCTATCATTTTATTTCTAAAAATTTATCAAAATTACTTAACACAAATGCACCTCAAGAAACTCATTTAAATAATAGTGAATTTCGAGGTTTTAAGTATATAGACATAATAACTTAAGGAAACAAATTGGCTAGGAAATTCTTTAACGCCATCACTTTACAATAATAACACATACTCAAATCTTAAGTATCCTATCATATAATAAGAATCCAACTACACTCAAATGAGATGATAAAAGATTTTCAATATAACTAGAGGTCATGAGAAACAACTTTAGAAATGTAGCAGTAATAAATCTTTTTAGGGGGAAATTCTTCGCCCTTTGTGGTCCTACCCAGCTCGACCCTTAAAGAATTAGGATCATCTATAGGCAAACCAGAAAATTTGTTCTATTGTACCATGGATAACGAAGACGGGTTTAGTTCAAACTTGTTTGCCTCCATCGTCGGACACACAATGCTTGAATTCAGTTATGCGTCAATGGGAGTAGCATAATCTTTTAAAGTACGATTTTCATAACTCTTGATTGTTCTCTTCTTCTTTGATGAGAAACCTCTCTATCTCAGTTATTGGTTACACAATTGCCCCAAGACTTTGAGTTCTTTGCATTCAAGCAAAAAACTAGAAAATTAAAAAGGAATTTTTACTCTAACCAAAATAAAATAGTGAATCAATATCAACAAAGTATCCGACAATGGTGCTAAAAACTTGATAGACAGCAAGAGCACAGTTCTATCATGTAATAAAAAATATCAATCCCACGAGTACCATTGTTGATTACCAATTACTTTTTCTAAGATTAGCTAAAAAGATTTGTAAATTTAGAGATTGGTTTAATTTTATAAAGAAAATACAATAATGGTAAAAGCGTATTAGGATATCGGTTTCACAACAATGATAGAAAGTTCAATCCCAATTCTCTTTGTTTTCTATGGAAATCAAATTTCTAAAGGTGAGATAAACTGATGTAACTCATGTCCCTTTTCAAAGACGCATATGCATGTTTTGAACCAACGAGACACCCTATTTTCATGACAGAATTGTTGGCAAACCCATTAAGTTCGATTACTCTATATCACCTGAAGAGAAACTATACTATTTTCATGGTTTGAATCCTTTTTTTTTTTTTTTTAATGTTATCTCTTTTCTTATGGTTGACAACAAACTTCACCTTTCAGTCCATTAGTTGATGTATAGGATCATGTATTGTGTTCTTATAGTTATTCAATCTTATTATACTTTTAGACAATATATTGGGGGACCATAACCTATATATAATATGATGACCAATTAGGGTTTCCATTATTTTAAAACAGGTTATCTGACATCTACTCATATGTGAGTCCATATCAACTAATCATTAAATTAATTAATTATCTAAATAAAAATGTAATTAGTTTTATTTTATTTTATTTGACCTTTAATCAATTAAGGCTCTTATTTTGATAAATAACTAATATAGTTAATATAAATATATACACTTAAATAATAATCATTAAGCCATAACAATATAATAAAATATTCCAACAACCCCAACTTAAAAGAAAGAAATCAGATGATACAACAAATTAAAATCAGACATGAAAACTGTGGATGTTATGAAATTAACCAAAACTATAACATTTTATTGGAAGAATAGAAGAGATTAAAGAGTGAAAGAGTGAAAGAGAGAAGAACATATTTTGCATTTATTCTCTTCAAAAATGTACTTTCACTATACAACAAAAGTCAAATTTATAGAACACAAATCAAATATCTTAAAAACATATGAGCGATCTAATATTTTTTGATGATCTAACATAAGTACCATTACATTCCATCTAATGTAAGTTTCTTTTCCTACTAGCAAGTTATGCTTAATTGCTACTTCAAATGGAGAATGATTACAAAGCATGTTTAATTGAAATTAAGTGGGAGAAATACTTATACAAGCATACTCTTTCTCCTTCAATGCATGACTCCAACAAATAAATTTTTGTTAAAATAAGTTACAATTATTGGTAGAAAAAGTATTAATTACTGTTAAAATATAATGATATGTAATTATTGATGGAATCAAATTAGTAAATTTGTAGAAGTGTTACATTAGAGAGGTTCAATTCTTATTAAGAATTGATATTTCAAAATTATAAATAGGTAACGTGTATACATGAAACTCACTTAAAAACTCATTTTAAGAGTTGTCCCTTAAATATGCTCTGAGTAACATATGAAATGTAAAAGTTTAGATAAAATGGACCTCCACAATATTCATAACAAACTGGTCGATTATTTATCAAACTTGTTTTTAAAAAAATTGGTGGATTCATAATTTTACTGTTAGCTCAAAGATAAGAAATTTACTTTGTAACTTTAAGAGTGTATTTGATATGTAAAAAATCATTATCTTTTACTAAACTACAATACAACTTTTTTTCTCTGAAGTATGTCCATGTTTGGTATCACTATAGGTGTACCACCATGATTTTGACATACTGGATATGATACCAAATACACATTACAAATTGTCTACGATACCAAAATAACATGTTGTTTACAAAAAATTGTAAAACATCAATTATTTATCTTATGTTGTGATCTTGTGTCTATCACTTACTTTTTACGAAATCAAACAAATCATAAGATATACTATCTCCGTTGCTAATTATAATCAAATTTAACTTTTTAAAACCACATACATCATTAATTAAATAAACTTAAAAAGTTAAATTTACTTATAAACGGCAACGGAGAAGCACTAATATATAGTTCAAATATCATCTTAAACAGTTGTAAAATAGTGTTAGTATGCTAGCCCGTAATAAGGTGAGATGTTCCTTCACTTGTTCCTAGAAAGCGTCCATTTCCTTCTTCCCTAAGAAATCTCCTAACCAACGCGGTCCAAACAAAATATGTCATGTCACATTAATACATTATTATCATTTTCTGCATATTTACACTTTTAGCCCCAACATTCTCCCCTAATTATATTTTATCTTCTTCCCCATTTTCTCACTCTTCTATACTACTTTTCCAGGAAATTTTCAAATTTTCCTGGAAAATCATTTTCTCATTCAATTCAAACCCCGCTTATTATAACATCTCTATTTATTTATTTATACCCCAGAAAATATTCCTTTATTGCAGAATCTATAAATTATAAACCCTACAAAAATTTGAATTTGAATTTGTAATTTTTGTGATGGGACAAGGGCAATCGAAAAGCGAATTGCTTTACCAGCAAGTCAGTTATGGGAATTCCGATGGAATCAAAGCCCTTCATAGAGAAGGTGCAGGTCTTGAGGTAAATGATTTTTTGCTAAATTTTTCATAAAAAATGTTAATTTTATGATTATGATGATGGGTTGTGGTTAATGGTTTTGATCCATTTAATTTTGTTTTTGTTTTTATTTGTGATTGTGATGATTTTGTTGTTATTTGATGCAGTGGATGGATAAAGAAGGAAAGACACCCTTGATTGTTGCTTGTATGAATCCTGAGCTTTACAATGTTGCTAAGACTTTGATTGAACTTGGAGCCAATGTCAATGCGTACCGCCCTGGTATTCGTCTCATTTTGTTTTGTTATTGTTTTCGATTCCGGTAATTAGCTTATTAGCAAATTATGCTGACTGTTATGATTATTAATTTGTAACAAACATGAATGTTGTGGTAAATTGCCATTGGACAAAACTTGATATTTAGTGTGTGTTTGATTTTAAGTGAATTGATTCTGTAAAATTGTTTCCGGTTATAAGCGAGTTGAAGGTATAGTGATTTATGTTTGGATACATTCATGTCATTTGAGTGTAAAAATCAATTATAGAATCAAAAGCTACAATTTCTAGCTTCAAGTTAGAATCAATTCTACAAGAGAGTAACCAAATATGTCATATCAATTCTACACTTCCAGGATCAATTTTGACTCCTCAAAAGTGGATCCAAACATATGCTTAGTACTAAAAGTTACTCTACAGAATTTGTTATAATAAAGTATTGAAGTAAGATAATGTTGTCTGGGAGGATGAGCTTCCACATTCCTCAGTTTATATGACCTTTTGTTTCTGCTGTTATCCTTACTTTTTATGGGCACATATTGTAGTGGAAACTGAAACTGAACTTTCAACTACGGTTTAGGTCGTCATGCTGGGAGTCCGTTGCATCATGCAGCTAAAAGGGGACTTGAAAGTATTGTTAAGTTACTTCTTTTACATGGAGGTATGGTCAAGTGTCTATCTTTCAGAAATGGTTTGAATTTTAGAGACTCCAATAAATGTTATTAATATGGGATTTACTGTTCAACTTTCCAGCCAATCCTTTGCTCATGAATGATGATTGTCAAACTCCTCTTGAGGTTGCCAGGGCTAAAGGAAACAGCAATGTTGTTCGTGTAATTGAGGTAGCATTTAAACTTTTTTAACGTTTTATTATTGTGGTACTGTATGAAGTTGAATGAGCTGATTGTTTTCTCTTTCATCTCTTTATCTTGTTACGTAAGTACATAAGTTATTAAAATGATGGGTACTGTTTGCAGAGTCATATATGCTTGTTCTCTGGTTGGCTGCGGGAGTTTCATGGACCTGGATTTCTAGAAGTTGTAGCTCCTAATTTGGTATCGAGAAAAGTGTGAGTATGATGTGACATGTTGAAGCATCGCAGTTCACTTCTGCATTTTCTATGTTATGGCTAATTAATCTAGTTTTGTAAAAAAAAAAATGTGATTATGTTCATTTGTCAATCTTCTTCGCAGTTGGGCGGTTGTTTTACCAGTAGGCTCCCGTGTTCTCACCACGCCTTACAAGTTGGAGCTTGCCGTGTATGCTTCTTTGCAGGTACTCCATAATTAGTTAAATTACACTTTCACATATACAGGCACACACAAAATAATAAGTCTATGTTCCATTCACAGGAAGAAGTTTGAACTACTACCTTATTTTAATTTTCTACTACGTGGAAAAATGTTAAACTATTACAGGGACGTTGAAATGCTTGTAGTTACTAGTTTTTAGTTTACAATTAAAACTAACATATAAGAATCGAGTTGGTGCTTTTCATTTGGCTAGATATTATTCCCCTATCATAATATATCTATTTGTATGTTCTCACAAAGCATATAATTAAATGAGCAGGATGCACGACCCCGTACAATTATTCCTCTGTGGAAGGCCAATTTAGAAGAACCAAAGCTTCGTCAGTCGGATCCATCAGTGGCAATTAGTGATAAGACTACCAGTAAATCTCCTATACTTTCTTCTTTTTCTTTTCATGTCTATCTTCATTTTTTCGTTTTGGTCATCCATGCCTTGTCACAATTAGTTTTGGGTATTTATGTCTTGTTATACCGCTAGAACTATAAAGTGGTAGATATACTAGTGTATATTTAAGAGAAAAATTAATGGAGAGAAAGATAAGGGAATTTTTATGAAGCACTGAGTATGTGTATCTAACACCTCAATTTATATCCCTTATTTTGTATATTAATAATTTCATATATTAATAATGGTGATAAGAGTAGAGAAAGATAAGGGAAATTAAGGCCCAAACCAAATGCAAATCCAAATTTTAAAACTCACCGGTATAATCTATAGTTCACTGGTATTTGTATGTTTACTTGAAATAATGTGAGTTTGACAGAAAAATGAGTGTATGTGTGATTAAGTCTATTTTGACCTTGCGATCATAAATCCATTAAAGCTTTACTCTAGACTAGAGCTATGTTGTCAATAGCGTGCTATAGCGGTGTAGCGTTGGGGCACAATCCTCCATTGCTACACCATAGGCCCGTGAAGCACCGTTGAAAGTAGCAACAACAGTGGCCGCTATTAGCGGTTGAAAAGCAGCACCATCGCGGCACAATCCTGCTACCGTATCAGTTTGATGGCGGCTATTGCAATTTTGGGTGAAAATTCTCAAAAACCTTAATTTTTTCTTTTTTAATTAGTTGGGGTATATTGGTACTTTTGCCCCTTTTGAGTGACCTAATATTGTATAACCCACATGTTTGATTGGTTTTTCTCCTTCCTTTATGTTTATGTTTGAGTTCTTCTTGGTTCGTTTTGTTTTTCTCCGTCCTTTCTGTTTCTGTTCATGTTTTGCTTAAGTCTTTTTTTTTTTTTGTAAACTCGGTATACGGTCCAAGGACCGACAAATCCGGGAGACCGATCCCATCGTCCACCAGAGGGGTGGGCTAGCCCACATAAATTGGCACCAGGAGGATTTGAAACTGAGACTTTGTCCAAGGTCCCCAAGACTACACCACCAGGCCAACCCATGTGGGTTGTTTTGTTTACTTTTAGACCTTGCTGTTGTCTTTTTTTGATGGGATGTCATTTTGAGTACTTTTAGAATTTCATTTTGTTGAGATTCTATTTTGATTACATTTAGAACTTCATTTTGATGGGATGTCATTTTGATTACATTTAAAGCTTATTTTGTTGGGAAACGATACAGTTGATTATAATTATTAAGTTTGATTGTCCCTTTAATTTTGTGTTCTTTTTTGTTTTTGAGTATTTATGTATGTTGTTGGAATTTGTTTACTTTATACATGGTATTTACCCTTTGGTTTTTTAGAACTATGGTTTTCCATACAGGAAATGCTTCCTTCCTTCTTGACTGACTTCGATTCTGTTGATTTTTATCTGTGCCTTTTCAGGAACACGCCTTAAATTTGGGCCTGCAAGTGAGAATGACAGGCAACAACTTACTTGGTTTTCTAATGCTTGCAAAGGAATGCCGCAGGTTTGTCACATGTGATTACTGATATATACTTATGTTATTCTGTTTGTTAATTTTGCTTGAATCTCTGTGTATTTTGTTCGAGAGTTTCTATATACAGTTAATATTTTGCTTATTAACTGTATATGCATGTAACTAATAGGTTGATCCATAAAGAGTATCGTTTTTTCAAAGAAAAAATTATTAAGATGAAGAAATGTTTTTATTATTCTTAGTATTTTTCGAAGAAATGACAACTAATTTTGGAGTATAAGAAATCCTCATTATAGAGCAAAAACCAAAACGTCAATGGTCCAAAGCTGCCAAATCCCTCAACATATGTGTTAGGGGGACTCCCTTAAATGTCCAAGTTCTTTAGACCAAATAGAAACCAATCATCTAATCTTATCTCTATATCAGTACTGTCCCAAAGGAACCTCCTTAAATGTTGAGTTACACTCAACCATAATATGCACCAAAATGTTGCATGAATTGCAAATTGACACAAACTTACACTATATTCTACCAAGTCCAAAACATATAAAACTAGTCATAAAATATTGGTAAAGGGATCTAAGAAAAACTATAGGCCAAACAATTGAGAGAACTTATATTTAAATGGTCAGTCATCAGACATGATTATGATAGGATATTATGGCATTATTTGATCCATGTATCTCTAACCCCTTCTAGTGGGAAAAATATTTTGGTGGTGGCTGTTTTTTGATCCAAGGTATGCCTAACATTCACAAGAAATAGCGAACACTGAATTTCTAAGAGAAACATTGTAAAAACATGTGAGGACTGGAGTTGATTCCGAGTGCCAGTATACATAGCACAGATGTCAGGAGGGAGGGAGAGCCTTATATGGCCTAGGAGAACCTACACAACGTTAAATATTAATTCTATTAAGCGCCACATTCCAAATAAAGGACTTGACTTTAGAGGGAACTTTAAACTTATAGAGGGATTTTTTTTTCCTAGATGGAATGTAGCTCAAAGATCAATGAACAAATTGGGAATTGGAAAAAAGATTTTGCTCGAAATCAGCCCAGGAGTTTGAAAAACTAATTGCAGGAAAATGATATGCTGCTAAATTTTTGGATTAAGGGCAATTTGTAAATTAGTAAATAGCCTACTTTCTCACTGTGGGTCTGTTATGAAAGAGGGAGAGTAATTTGTGTTTTCTCTATAAAAAGATATTATTTCATTGTTGATAATTATTTTCTTTATCTTGAAAAATGCTAGAGTGGCCAAATTAAAATTTTCGGCGATTTGCTCTAGCAATATGTTTGCAGCATTTGGTGCTCAATGAATATACTAAAAGATGGAGGGATCCTTTCGTTCATAAAAAAATCAGTATTTGATTTGCAATTAATAATGGAAGATTTCTCAATCTATTATTTTCTCTTCCTGAAAACCAATAAATGGTGCAAACATTCTGATACTGATAAGTGATCCTTCCCATCAAATGTTAGTTTAATTATTATTTCCTGACATTTGACCTTGATTTCAGTGTTTATACAAATCTTCAAAGCATAAGTTAGTATACTACGGCCTTTCCATTTTCTTTATTTCCTTTATTTTTTTGAAGTACATTATTCTTGCATCCAATTTCTAACTTTTTATTTTCATATTGATTAATAAAATAAGTTATGATATTTTTCTTTAATTTCGCGTTAGTCATTTGCAACCCAGATGAATTTTGCAAAGGTTTGCAGATAATGAAGTAATAAACATTTGGTGCGTAACATAACTGGCTTGTTCCCTGCATAATGCTCCATGAACTTTTGATTTTTCCAGGTAAGTCCAGCATTTTTGCATAATAATCTGCCTACAGTTCCACCAACAGCACCACCTGATGCTGAAGACCCAGAATTGGCTATGGCTATCCAAGCATCTATTCAGCATGCTCTTCACGAGAGGCCAAGCTTTCCTGATGCCCAGCCAAACTCTGAAGCAAGCTCTTCCATCAATGGAGTGAGTGCAGTGCAAGGTTTTCTTGGCACACCAAATATAAATGATAATGAAACTGTAGCTGTTCCAGGTGGCAATACTCAACATGTCCAGAACGATGACAATGTCTCTGCTGGCCATACTACTAGCGGTCTGGATTTGAATCCATCAGCTCCTCCATTTGCTGATGATGTTCAATTAGATGGCTCGATTCGTTATCCGTCAATTGATTCCAGCCCTGTTGATGTATCATCTCCAGTAGTTGAGAAGCTACCTGATGAAGAAGGGAAAACTGCTACTGCTGGTGGAAGTGGTTCAACGTGTGTGATATGTTTAGATGCTCCAGCAGAAGGGGCATGCATACCCTGTGGCCATGTTGCTGGATGCATGTCTTGCTTGAATGAGGTTAAAACAAAGAAATGGGGTTGCCCCGTTTGTCGAGCAAAGATAGACCAGATCATTAAGCTATATCACGTTTGAGGGTTGAAACAGTGTCGAGAAGCTTACATTGCTACCTCCTGTTATATATGTAGCAGTACATGAGAGATGAAAATCCATATTCATTTAAAAATATGTTTACAGCAAGAAAAGACGAACAGAAAAATGTAGTATCCACACCTCATAGGGTTTTTTTGTGAATAATGTTATTTCATATGCTTTTTTCTATGTACTTGTTGGTTCAAATTATCACTTGTGGAAGTGAATTGTGAAACTGGTGTAAGTAATAGGTCTTGAGTACACTAAGATTTTGACCAATTTTGGTTTAATATCGAAGAGACTCGGTGAAAAAATTGGTCTCGAGACACCTGGGATGTATTACAACAGATGAAATTCATGTACACTGTAGATTTCTATTGTATTTCGTTCGTTCTTGTATTAATATTGCAAAATGGTTTCATGTACCTCTTCTGCTGCTTGAGTTTGTTGACAACTATTTAACATACTAGTACATTTTTACTCATGAGCTGCAGCATATATCAATGTTTGGAGTTTTTCTTTGGAGAAGCAAAGAAAAATTATTGAAAAAAATCACATCATAAGGAATGCTTTGGATGGAACCAAAATTACAAGCAGAGATAGTTATCAAGTATGTATGACAAAAGAGACCCCACACCAATACAAAAACTCTTGAACCAATGCAAAACATTAACAGAACCAATACAAAACTTCCTAAACCAACTTGATTACATGGATGACAAAAGCACAAACCAAAACTCACAACCAATACAAAAGCCAACTTGATTACATGTTTGCCAAGTTTACGGTATCATTCAAATTCTAGTTCCTTTAATAGACATTAAGATCAATAATTCTAAAGTAGGACAAGTGTTCCATGACTATTCATAGTCTAAACAATACTCTCCATTGTCCCTGATTATACTATTCTTTTGACACATTTATTTGATTTTAAATATAAGATCCTTTGCAAATTTTTAGATGTATTTATTCTTCATATGCCATGTCATCAAGATAAGTCAAGAATGTTTTTTTTGAAAAGGGTAAGTCAAGAATGTTAACGACAACTTTGTAATTACATATATTGATAACGTAGTAAATGATCATAGATTAATGCCAAAGTGGTGTTAAATTGCTAATACGACCAAGCAGGTCGACCCTAAATATTTTGGTGCCCTAGACGAAACAATCAATTGTACCATTTTAATTATTTCGATTCTTTTTTTCTTGCATTTTTTATTGTAAGATATTCATTTATAATCAAAGTTATCTAAAAATATATTTTCAGTAGAATTAGTCAAAGCGAATTAAAAAGAAATATATCTAGGGTTAATTAAGTTTTTAATCCCTATAAATATTCACAGTTTTGTTTTTAGTCCCTACAAAATAAAATCACACTTTTTAATCCCTATAAAATTTTCCACCAACATTTTTAGTCCTTATAAAATTTTTCCATCAGCATTTTTGGTCCCTGTCAAAATTTCTATCAACATTTTTGGTCCCTAAAATGCTTAATGAAAATGTCACAGGAACTAAAAAGTGTGATTTTATTTTGTAGAGAATAAAAACAAAACTGTGAATATTTATAGGGGCTAAAAACTTAATTACCGATATATCTATATAGTATTAACTACTAAGTAAAAATAGTGTCCATAAAAAAATAGTGTCTTGAGTTGCGGTCCCTCTTGTCCACCCTAGGGCCACCCCTGCGACCAAGATCATCTCATCTGTTTTTCTCTTCTTCTTTCAAATATGTTGTTGGTTAATTTGTACTCCCATTAATAAAAAAAAATTGCTTATTAAAAAAGCACACAAGGCTCCATTAATGGGATAATCATCGCA
>Ga0315913_1000917_pt1 | contig 29733 bp, 15 predicted proteins | sample MpolsnodulesMG_FD_207736 | JGI IMG/M metagenome (GOLD analysis project Ga0315913, IMG submission 207736) | Medicago polymorpha root nodule microbial communities from Los Angeles, California, United States - small nodules | ecosystem: Host-associated > Plants > Roots > Nodule | place: USA...
AAGGATATTTTAGCAATTTACTTAATTTATTATCGAGTACAGGTACCCACAGGCACGAGTATCATCAAATTCATGTATGTATCCATAAAGTAACAGGTAGTTAAATATCTTTTTATTATACATGTGAATACATGTTTAGCTACCTGTGCTTGTGTGGTTGTGCCCGTGACGAATTTTACCCGCGTGCATGAATTTTTTTGTCATCCCTAGTTCCATCATCTCAAATTCATTTCTTTTTTTTTTGTTCCAATCATCTCAAATTCATTTGATTCTTACTCTTTATTTCTTTTTATTTATTTGTAAATGCACAAATTGAAGTACACGTTAGTAGACTTATTCAAATACTCTTTTTAGTTTACTATCATTAGTGTCGAGTCCTTAATAGATACTTTCATTAAAATATTATAAATAAATGATATGTACACATATGACTTATTTAATCACCCTTTTTAATTTACCACCATTGTAGATGTTCTAAATACATTTACGTACATTAAGACTTTTTTATTTTTGATTTTTTAAATGAAAATTGACTTAAAAACAAATAATTTGTCGACCAAGACATGTCACTTTAGCACTTAACATAGTTAGAAAGAAACAAAAAAGGATAACCGTGCAAACCATTAAAGAGTTAAATAACCGATCTAAAACTTAAAAAACAGAAATGACTAACATGATACAAATATAAAATTTAAAGGACCTCATTATGCATTATGTATATTTTTCTACACATTTAATTACTTAGCATGAGTTCTACGTATCAAAATCCTCTCTATTTTTCCATTATCAAAGTTTTAGAAATATAAATACAATATTGTGATATTTGATGGTCCAATTATATAACATACTACAATGGTCTTTATTATAAGGGAAAAATAGTTTTTTAGATTTATTTAATAAATAATGTATTTAGTCTATATTAGAGATCAAATATATAATATCATTTAATCAGGAGTTTTCTTAATTCATGTTTTGAATCATTCAACAATTAGTATTTTTTGCCCTTTTACTCAATATTCAATATCCAGTTATAAATGATTTATTTAGTTTATATCAAACAATTGTTTAAATTCTCGTGTTTTCTTAAAACGGTCATATGGACCGATATAATATTCTTTTTCTTTTTTTACATCAAAGACAATTTCATTAATAAAAGTCTGGCAATAAAACAAATGACAAGACTACATAAATATAAGGCGGAGTCTCTTTGATCCGTTTGCAATCTGAATTATGAAGAGCATATTTTGCTAAATAATTAGCAACATGGTTGGAATCACATCTAACATGCAAAAAAATTAAACTATGAACCAAACATTAAAACTAATACAATCTCCAATAATAGAGCAGACATAGGTGGAAGATTGTTGATAAGCATTCAACGCAAAGACCACATTAGAAGCATCTGATTCTGCTATGAGATTCAGAAAAGACATATATTTTGAAAATTTCAAACCCTTCTGCATAGCCAAGGCTTCTGCAACCTCTGAATCTGGTAATGAAAAGACTTGTCAGCAACTAGCAGCAATGACAACACCTTCATTATCTCTTACTACAACATCAATACCCCACTTACCATCATCTATCAGACCTGCTGCATCAACATTAAGCTTATAGAAATCACTAAAAGAATATGTTCAATGAACATCATATATTGGCAACATTGGACCTCCAACAACATCATACTAATGATAAGTGCTAGAATGTGTTAGTTTCATGATTTATATTAAGCACTTTTGGTTACTTGTCATTCAAGTTATCCAAGGAAAATATATGAAAAAGTGACAAAATGCATAATTATGCTTTTTAGGTCTTACTTAACCCAATTGTGTAGGAAAAGAGTGATCAAGACATGAACCAATGAAAGAAAAAAAAGGGGAGAAACCTGCCAATTTTGGTCTACAACTGTCATTCCTGCTAGGCACAACATTTCCAGCCTGGCGAGAATTATAGGTCCTCTAACCTGTTTGACCATAACATGTCGCTATGGCGACAAAATCCTGTCTGGCAAGATGTCACCCGAGCAACAAAATGTCGCCATGGCGGGAATGAAGTTCCAGAACCCATGTTTTCCAAGATCATATGTTGCCATGGCGACAAATGTCCTGCCTGGCGAGAAAATGCGGTTTGAGGCAAGTGGATGATGACGTGGCAGAAACCCACTAGCAAAGAAAGCTGATGTCGCCATAGCGACAAAAATCCTGCCCGGCAAGAAAGCAAAATTCAGCAAAAGTATAAAAGCCTCTCTTCTCATTTCAGAAACATTATTATCAAATCTTGGGTCATTTTAGGGAGAGAAAAACAGGGGAAATTACAGAGAGACCCTTAAGGAGCAAGGAGCACAAGGATTGAAGGGATTCACAAGATCATAGAGACATCATGGCTTGCTTCCGTTCCATCTCTTCTTTTCTTCTTGTAAGGTTACCATGACAATGAGTAGCTAAACTCTTTTTGTTGGGATTAAATGTAATCAACTCTACTAGTATGTATTCCTTTTGATTATGATGTTGTTTGATTTTAATTATCTCATGATGTTGAGGTTATTCTTGTTTTCCATGCTTTTAATCTTATGGATTTGATTTGTATTGAAAAATACCTTTTGAATCTAGGTTAGAATAATCTTCTGTCAAAGCTTTTGGTTCTAGACATGGAATTTTGGTTTTGATAATCACTTTGAATATTGAAACCCAAAGCTTTTGTATCATTTAATAGCTTAGGAAATCAACTATACAACGATACAATCGACTATTTGATCCTTTAATAGTTTGGGAAATCGACGATTGAACTACCTAATAGAAATCACGACATCATTTGGACAAGAATGATGTTGCTGAGCAATGTGTGATAATATCGATTGATAATTAGAATAAGCAACACTAATCCGAGAATACGTATAAGTAGGTTGATGAACTTTAATCCCAGCATAAACATTTCCCCGTTAACTCTCATATTGTTTACAATTTCATAGTTTTCTAGTTTATGAAACAAAAATTATTATCACTCCATTACTCAGAACGATATAGATTGTTGAACGGCTTAGAATATCGCACCGGTCCATGTGGAGACGATACACAAAAATATTTACTTTTGATACTACATCAACTAACACTCTTAAAATTCACAATAAATCTTTGTGCTTTTTAAACTGTGGCAACCCCCGTCAACATCAGTCGAATTTTTTACTACCCTACTTTATTGTCAAAAGTGCAAAAATATCCTACTTTTTAAAAAAATTCCATAAATGTCCTACTTTTTCTGTGCCACCTGACACCCCACAACTCCAAGTTGTAGGATACACTGGAAGTTGGTGAAAATTGTCTTTATTATACCCCACAACTCCAAGTTGTGAGGTACTTTATATATATTTTTTTTAATTTTTTAAATACCCTACAAGTCAAGATTGTGTGGTATTTTTCAGAAATGCCTTACTTTTTAAATACCCCACACAATCTTGACTTCTGGGTTATTTAAAAAACTAAAAAATATATATATAAAGTACCTCACAACTTGGAGTTGTGGGGTATAATAAAGACAAAATTTTCACCAACTTTCAGGGTACCCTACAACTTGGAGTTGTGGGGGTGTCAGGTGGCCCAAAAAAAAATAGGGTATTTCTGGAATTCTGAAGAAAAAAAAATTAAAAAGTAGGGTATTTTTGCATTTTTGGCAATAAAGTAGTGTAGTAAAAAAGAATTTGCACATCAGTCCCCCACAATATAATTACATTTTTTAAGATACTAAGTTGATTTATCACTAAACCCCAACAAAAGTAAAATATTAACAAGTTCTACGTAAAAAGAAATGGAAAAAGACAAAGTTGGTTGAAAGGTGAGATTATTTTAATTTGAGTATGTTGAAAAGTGGGATTCACATATGGTCAATCTGAACAAGTTATCATTTCAGACTTGGGTTGCCTTTTTATAATACAGAATAATGGTGATCTTTTGAGTATTTATAAATTTAATTTAAAATATTTTCCTTTTATTTAAATATTTAAAAGACAAGCTTAGTGATAAGGGTCTTATAGCTTTAAAGATATTTTTCCATAACGCTTAGGCCCTTTAAGTTATTTAATTGTAATTTTTAATTTTCAAATAACTTACATTTTTAAGATCTAAAATAACTCAAATTGTTACAGTTAAATAACTTAAAAGACTTAATTGGTATAGAAAAAACTTAAAGAACTAACTTGTTACAATTAATTAACATAATGGATCTAAGTGGTATGAAAAAAACTTAAAAGATCAATTTGTTGCAATTAAATAACTTAAAGGACCTCTGGTGTAATTTAGCATCAATTATACTACTTTAATTCTAAATAAAATCAAAACAAACTACTTCTTCCGGTCACATTTATTAACAAAAACTAGACCTCAAAGCCACCTCCACGATCTATTGTTCTATTTGCTATCAGATTTCCGTTATCAAATAACTCACCATTTATATTTATGCACCAAACCCAATGATGTTGAGTTTTAGGAATGTGTTGAAGAGTCTCACATTTGATTAGTGATTGCCTAAATAAATGATTATAAGTGACAACAATCTTTACATCACACTTCGATTTTATGGTGTTGTTAAGGCTCAACCACAAATTCTAGGATCTATCACCCCCAATTCAGACTTCATCAAAACCATCATTCATGGCCAATTCATCAACTGACCCTCCAAATATTATATTCAAGGCACTATACTCTATCAAACTCAAATTGGTCCTCTCTAGCAAACTGCGCATGGACCTGCGCAATTTGAGTCTTAAGTCCAATTTATGATGCAAATTGTTTTACATATTTAGTTTTGGTAAAATATATCAGCAAAAGTATATTGGTGAATTGCTACAAAAATTTGAGATCGAAAGTTGTAATTCAATCTCAAATCCATCAGAGGCTAGCTAAAAGTTAGATGAATGTAATGAATAAGAGAAAGTGGATTCAACAGAGTTCAGACAAATGATTGGATCATTGAGATATCTTTGCAACAGTCGGCCAGACATTTGCTATTCAGTTAGTGTGATTAGCAAATTTATGCATGATCCAAGGAAATCTCATCTGATAGCTGCTAAGAGGATCCTCAAATACATCAAAGGAACAATGGAATATGGCTTGCTATTCCATAATGGAAGCAGAAGCGAAGGGAATGAGCTCATAGGATACTCAGATAGTGACTGGTATGGTGGCTTGACTGATAGAAGGAGCACTTCAGGCTATGTTTTCAATTTCAATGATGCTGCCATATCTTGGTGTACTAAGAAGCAACTTGTTATTGCACTCTCATCTTGTAAAGATGAGTACGATGCGGGAAATTTTGCAACATTTCAAGATTTGTGGTTGGATTCAGTGATGAAAGAACTCAAGTGTGAAATTGTGAAACCTCTAACACTGAGAATTGACAATAAATATATCATAAGCCTTGCTAAGAATTCAATTTCTCATGGTAGAAGCAAACACATTGAGACTAGATTTCATTTCACTAGGGAGTAGGTGACTAATGAGGTGATTGAAGTTCAGTACTGTCTTACATAACTGCAACTTACAGATGGTTTCATTAAGGCATTGAAACTTGATAGATTTGAGTTTTTGAGGAAGAAACTTGGTGATTCTCAACATTCAACAGTTATGAATTAAGGGCGAGCGTTAAGATTTAATCCATACCTGCCATGTAGCAAGTTAGTTAGAATTTTGTTACAAAACTTGTTAGTTAGTTAGTTAGATAGCTTGTGCTACAAACAAGTGTTATATTTGCCCATGAAAGTCTTTGTAAGGTGTACATTCAATTCTAAATGAGATTCACAATTACAAGCAAACTCTCTCCATTCTCTTCTCTGGCAGTCTTACAAGTTTGTCTGTTATTTTCTCTTCTTGCTTAAAACAGCTTATTCTGAAAAGCACTTATGTTGCACATATTGACCAAAGCTTGATCTAACATGAACACTTTCAACTCTATGCATGAGATCGCTACCCAAACAAGTATTCATCATTGCAAAACCTTCAATTTTGAGCCAACCTTCAACTTTCACTTTCTTTTTTCTCTCCATCAAGAGCTGACAATGTCTAGCTTCAATTCCAACGACCATAGGTCGTGTTTTAACAAACTAAACAGGTTAAAAATTTCCACATGTTAAAGATCTACAAGAGCCCTCCGGAAATTTTGTCATTGAAGCATTTTGTGAAAATGAAACTTTTTCCACTAGAAATCAGGATAAGCAAATTCTTCTTTCCATGAAATTTAGTTATTCTTGCTCTTGATGGACCCTTTGGTAGACAATCTCAATTTCAATCGCATTAAGAGGTCGCATAATTTTGAGGGGAAAATAGCTTTTGTCTGTGAGCAGTCCAGAACATTAAATAAAATCCCTCCACATATGGCACATTACATTGAGAATGAAATGAATGACAAAAACAAAGAAAATAAATAAATACCCTAACTTTGAATTTTATGGGTGTGTCATTTATTAGTGTGTTTTCCTCCAATGTCAACATTGAATTTTCTATTGTGTGTTTGATGTTGAAATGAAATTTGTCTGGATCCAAAACATATATTATGGTTGGCAGTTTGATGTTTGCAAACAATATTTTTTTTTATATTTTCAACAACCATATTGCCCCTATTTATGGTGACGGAGACAGAACTCTATCAGGGAAGAGGTAAGAGAAGAAGTGTGTGTTTTTTTGTGTGAGCTGGATATTTTCTGCAAGTAACTGTGAAAACTAATTCTTCGAGTTAGATAGGTCTGTAATAGGTGACATAATTTTCTTTTAAGAGATTTAACACCGCTATATTTCTAAGATTTGATTTGTACCAGAACCTATGATTAAATTGGTAGATATCCCTTTCTACCTCATCCAAATGTTCTTGGGTATCAGAATTGTGTGCGGTAATATTTAAATTAAATATCCTAATTTTTATTTCCATATAATCAGAACCATTAATTATATCTACCGATATATTTTTTCTTGTTGTCTGCCCTTAGATGCTACCATGAATCTCAATAGAATCATATTTTCTAGTTTTCTAATTATATAGTTGAAGCCACCAAGGACCAACCTAGTATCACAACCGCTATCAGAGTTTGATTCTCCAATTACACATTGACTACCATAAAACTTGTGTCTTAAGATTTGATTAAAAATAACTTGCGTATCAAATTGACCATCTTTAATAAGCTACAAAAATTTATTGCAAGTAATATATTTTATATTCTAAATCCATCAATGTATAAATTTCACAACATTAAAATTTAATAAAGAAAACAAAACTTCAACCTTCCAATATCACCAAACCACACATATTGTATGTTAAATAAAGTTAGGTTAGGAACATTACATCCCTAGATCCAAAAATTAAGATGAGTACGAACAAGAAAAATGCAAACAAGAAAATCATGATATAAAAATAGTAACTCTATTTCACATTTAAAAAACATATATTCTATATATAGATGTAATTACACATTACACACATTACATTAAAGTTTAAACAAAACAAAACAAAAAAGAACCATATTTAAGTGTTTCTCAACAACCTTAAAAGCAAAAACTTCAACTCCTAGTGTTTAATTTCTCCCTAGTGATTAGTACCATATTGATTAATGAGTGAAAGAGCATTACTAGTAACCTGAGCAAGATTAACCATTCTTGATCTAATAGAGGTTTTCATTCTTCCATCAAGTGCTTTTCCACCAAATCCATCACTACAAGTACTTGCATCAGTCATAGCTGAGCTAACCCATGTCTGAACATTACTTATATGCCAATTGAAATCTTGACCATTGATCTTGCAAAGTTTAAGCTCCTTAAGTGAACGGCTAAGCCTATCAACACTATCAGTAATTTCTTCAACACAATCATGAAGAGCAGCATATTCTCTTGGTTTAAGACCTTTAAACTTTTTGCACTTTGTAACAAAGCCTTTTGTGGATTGAGTTTTGTTTAGGCTAATTGATAAAGCTGTTTGGACCAATTGATGAGGGTCTTGTTGGATTGTTGTTGCATAGACAGAGAGAGATTCAACACAAAGTGTTGGGTATGATGTTGTGCTACATGAGGATTTGATGAAGTTTGTTGGTGTTGAAGTTGCAATAGATAGGAGAGTTAAGAGAAGGAAAAGAAGGACATTTGTTGCCATGGTGGTTGAGATTTAGTTAGAGAGAAAAACACTAGATTTTGTTGTTGTTAGTTCTGACTTGTGAGAATGAGAATATGGATCGAGATATTATATAGATATAGATGAGGGATGGAAATGTGACTCAATATAGTTCACATACCATGTCATATGCCTAACTTACCATAACATATACCTAACTCTATGTGGTGGGGTCTTTATCATTTGGTTATGAAAACCAAAAATATCAATTTAGTTTCTTATAATTTTTTTAAAGGCTTTGATGCATTTTGATCCCTTTATTTTTCATAAATTAGTATAAGTTCTAACATTTTTAAAATTGGATCTTTTACAATCTCTGTTTCACAACTTTCAGAATTTTCCTCTCCATATTGATGCTTTTCTTTGGAGATGTGGCATCACAATTAATGACGTGCTATCTTTGTTATATAGTTACTTGCTATGAAGTCTAGATAATAGTATGAGTGCGGGTATGATACAATATAGTACAGAAACATTTTGAAATTTAGAATACGATACAATTAAGATACAGTAATTTCTATGTGACTTTTTACTTTTAAATTGTTTAACATGTTTTCTTATGACACAAGTTAGCAAGACTTTTTCTCAAATAGTACCTCTTAATAGTTAACATAAGTTGATTTAGGTTGCAATAATTGAACACTCTTTGAATTTTAAACTTTTTCTATTCATAATGAGCTATAGAGTCAACTCATCTAAATTTGTTTTTGAGTCATGGTAATTAGTGTTCCTGGGACATCGATTTAAAAGAAATTGAATTTGTACTAAAAAAAATATTTTTTGTACTTTAAAAAATTTAACTACAGAAGTTTCAAAATATTTTTACTATATTGATTTTCTTAGCTGGTGTTATAGAGACATTTTATTAGCATATTCATTTTGTTTTATAAAGAAAAATAATACGAGTACTTTGTTTAGGGTATAAAAATGTCTCAACAGTTTTTTATGAGATGTGTTATTTGAACAATCATTTATATGACAACTTTTGAGACAACCATAGATTTACAAAGGCCTTTTAAAATAAAAACATAATGTGAGTATGAAGGAGAAAGTTATCACAAAAATTATCATAAATTGATGGGTTAGATAAGTTTTTCGTCCCTATAAATATATCAAATTTTAATTTTAATCCCTAAAAAAATAAAATGAGACGTTTTCATCTTTAAAAAAAAAAAAAATTGTTTTGTTTTTGGTCCCTAGATGGTTATAATTTTGGCATGTTTTTGATATTTTTTTAATATAATATGAATATATAAAAGTTGAAAATAATAAACGGACATAACATGAATACAATTTAAACTTAAAAGGTTATAATCTTGACATTCATATGAACATAAAGTGACTATTAGGGCCAAAAAAATAAAAAAAATTGTGAAGATGAAAACATTTAGTTTAATTTTTTAGAGACTAAAATCATAATTTGCTGTATTTATAAAGACAAAAAACTTATTTAACCATATTGAACATATATCATTTATCTTTTTTATTTTATTTTTTATTGATTGATGAGGATAAGCACAATATCACGGAAACTGTTGGCGCTATGTTCTGTTATCCCAAACATGGTATGGGCGATCAAATAATGGCACATAACTAGTTAATGCACTGTACTTGATAAGTTTTAAAGAAAATATTTGAGTTCAATCACTTATTAAAATAAGAATTATATTAAATGTGTTCAACTGACCTTAGTGCACTTGTTACAAATTTTAAAAAAGAAATAGGTGATAAGTTCTTGTAGAGAAAAATAAATTTTTTAAATTTTAAAGGTTCTTTTTGTAAGAAAAAGTTGAAAGTGTTGATTTTTTCACTTTTAAGATAAACTTTCTACTTTATTCATTTTGTAACAAGTGCCGTAAATTATTAACCACTTTTTTCACCATTTATCATTTAAACTCAAAATCTAATATAAACGAACGTCTATTTCTCATGCAAATCTTAGGATTTAACAATGATTTGTTTGCACTGAAAAACAAAGTTGTCGACGTATAACAAATATCTCTATTTTTTGAGGCCGACATATAACAAATTTGTCGACATATATATACCTTACTGTGATCGAAAAATCACAAATAATACAATAGATTTGTAATTAAGTTCTATGATTTTTAACGAGATGATTGATGGTTTTGGATTATTACCCAAAATAAAATAAATATACTGTTTTGTGATGACCCACTTGGCAAAATTATTGGGTTGTGTGAGGAAAAGAAATGGGAATGCCGTTAACGCTCGCAAATCATGCAGTGACATGGTCCCGTGTGGCGTGTACTCAGATTTTTTAAAGTTAAAGGGTTCTTGTTATTTTCAACCGACAGGAACATAGTACGATATAATTCAGCTTTGGTTAAATTAATATTACTTTACTTTTGAGACCAAAAATCAATATTACTTTACTTTTTTATGAACAAAAGAGGCTTTATCAACCCCGACCCTTTAATATAATAATGCATGTCCTTGTTAATTGAATTACACTTTATTTATTCACTTTGAAAATGTGAATTTTAGTCACTAGATTACTTGACAAACAAAAATGTTTTACCAAAGTAAGAAATATTTAAATATTAACTGATCTAAATTAAAATTGTAAAACAATAGAAAAATTGAAAACCGTACAAAATCATATATTATTAGATGTGTTTGAATGTTATTTCATAAAAAGCGTTTATATAGGATCAGATTTTATATTGATTTTTCAAAACCGAATCAAACTAAATTGAGTCACATTAATGTATGTTTCTATTTTTTATAAGTATGAAATATTACATTAAGCTATGACTTTTTTCTTTTTAACTCTTTTAACTCTACATATTAGTTTAAGCATTCTTAATGATGAAATTATTTTTAAAAAAAATCAAAGACTTCAATTTCCAATGCAATATGTGCACAAATTTTCATAAAGTTTTACCACTTCTGGTGTTTAAAGAGTATCTGAAGACACTTGTTAATATTCTCCTTGGTTTAATTTGACCTATTTTGTTACTATTTCATATGTTTCAAAGATAATCGATCATTGTTATTTTGTACTATTAATTTTTAATAAATCATATGTTATATTACCCTTATTAACTTAGTTAAAATAGAGGTTTGCGTAGTATGATGTTACATCTTTGAGCAGCTTCCTCGCAGTGGGGTTTTTCAACACAATCATCATAGTTAACTTATGGATCCTACTTTCTTAAGGTTAAAAACTACTAAATTAACAATGCAACATCATAAAGGTCTGATATTTTCCTCTTTATATGACAAGAAATCTAGATAACTTTCAAGGTTTTTATCTTTCTTAAGCATAAAAATGTAACTTATATTAGACAAGTAGTTACATTCCTTTCCTCTCTTGAACTCAGAGAATTTGGCAATACAATAAAGTTGATCAAGTTCTATTTTAAAGATTAGCATTTTAACAACTTGTTTAAAAGAAGCTTAACTATTGTAACAAACATCCATGCAAACATTTTTATAAAATCATTATTCCTTAAACACAAAAATAGAAATTGAACAGAATATGAATATGAATAAAGACATCATTGAATAAATAAAGATAATCAGAGTTTACAAAGGAGAAATTATAATCCAACGTGGAAAAAGGTTAACTATTTGCATTACTCACTCAAAATACTCATATTGCTCCAAAACTCTAAAATCCAGCTACAATGCCCTCAAGGTGAGAGGGATGAAGGTTCATAGTGTATAAATGAGTTTGAGATCTAAAGTTGATGCTAGGGTTTAAGTAGCAACTATGAAACGGCAAAATTGACACCCTATAATCAAAATATATTTGTCCTTTATATAGGACAAAGAGTAGTACATGTCTTTGTCCTCATCATTTTGTGCTCTTTTGTCATTTCCATGCAAGTTGACCTTTTCCTTATACACTAAGGTTTATCATATTCCTTATCCTTGTACTAATTGATTTCTTGTGAGGTTTAAAGCCCTATTTCTATTAAAAGTTCACCAAAATATAGCATGCATTCAAACAGCTACGCAGCAGATATATATATACATCATGCATCTCCAGAATAAACATGTCATAAAAACATCACCATATAAAATCTACAAATCTCGACATATGGGTATAATTTCAACAACATACTCCAAAACAAAGATAACGACTGACATCCTACCCTTTTACTCCAATCAAACATTATGAGAGAGGTCTGTGAAAATATTTTCAAGGATCTGATGTAGCTTGTTAATTCAAGGAATGATCCCATTCACAATGAAAACTATGAAGACAAGTGGACTGCATTAAGATAATGTTGTGGATAGAGTCTTCTGTGATCTGCAAAGACTATTACTGGAAGCTCTGAATCAGGCCCTCAACAACTGGTTTAGAGAAGTTATCAGAAGTATGGGATTAATGGAAGTCAACAGAAACAAGATGTATATCTCAGACTCTTCATTCTATTTAGATCTTGCTTCAATGATGTCTCAGACTATCTAAGAAGATCTTGATACTTCTTGGATGAATCAAATGTTTGTCAAGTCTCAAAAACAAGTTATTAAGGATCTGAATATGAAAGACCCTGAAGAAGAAAATGTAGTTGAGAAACTTCAGGAAGAACTATTTAAACAGAAGTTGATAATTGAATCTTTGAGAAGACAATTGGCTGAAATGAAAGAAGAACAGAAAGCAATTCAGGAAGCACAAGCCAAGAGGTCAGAGGATCTGGAAAACACTGTGAAGAAACAGTCTGAAGTGCTCAAGGCTATGATGACTGATATGATGGCCATGATGAAGAAACACCAACAACCTTAGCTTGCACACCTTAATTTTGTCTTGTTGTTTATGTTTCTTGTTTTATGCCTCTAACAATACAATGTATTTTGATGTGCTTCTGATATTTAATTGTTATATGTTTATGCTCTGATATCTTAACCATGCTCTAATATTATACTGCTTAGAAATATTTCATATTTTTCTTACTTCTCTTTTTATTTTATTCTTTTTGTTGATGACAAAAAGGAGAGTAGGATATAGTACATTTAGACTCTGAGTCCACTAAATTAACATTAAAATTAATTTAGGAGAATCTGCTTCTCATCTCTCAGTCTCTGATTTCATGTGAAATTATTTCTAACTGACGTTTTTTTTAGATTAAAATGAATTTAATTAACTTGGATAGAACTCAGGGGGAGCTTACAAACTTCACCTTAAGAACTATCAGACTCAGGGGGAGCTTATAAACCTCAGACCCTAAAGTCAACTTGTTAATTAGATTAACAACAATAGACCATTAATACTCGTGTTTATCATCATCAAAAAAGGGGAGATTGTTGGAACAAAATGTGTTTAACATTACCAACTTATGTTTTGATGATAACAATGTATTAAAAAGTTCATTGGATATGCTAGTATTTGTTCAAGTGTGCAGGACCAAAGAAAAAAAATTATAAGTCTTCATTTCAAGTATTGGTTCTGGAAGAATAAGAGAGCAATGGAATTAGCAACGGAAGCTTATGTTGCAAGACAGAGTCTGAAGACCATCAGAGTCTGAAAACCATCAGAAGCTGACTTCTAGAGTCTGGCATCATGAAGCGTTTGAAGACCATCAGAGTCTGAAGTCAAGAAGTTGGAGTTAGTTAAAGTATGTTATTCTGAAGACACAAGATTGTAGAAGAAATAGAAGTCTGTAGCAACGGCTATTTCAGAGGAATTAGAAAGCATTTGATGCTTATCCACTGAAGAGCGCAGGAAAAGGACATAGCATAATTGTACAACCACTACTCCACTATCATGTCGGCAATAGTACTGCTACAACTGTGTCTACGTTAGTTGTTCTCGAAACAAGGAATGAAATTCAAATTATTCCCTCCTAGGACAATAACCAAATCAAGCAACAGATCATTGGTAATGATCAAGCTTCAACAACGACTCTTTTTTATGTGCTGGCAATCATCAACGTATATCTCACACCTCTATATAAAGGAGTGAAGACTTGAAGATTGAAAGAGAGACTCTCCAACATTTTCATAGTGTCAAATCTCTGCTAAAATTGTTGCACATTAAAGTTCACTTAGAATTTCTTAACAACTTTCATATTTTAGAAATTCTAGAGTCTTAAGAGTCTGTATTTGATTTGTATTGTGAACACCACTGATTGTATATCAAGTGTTCAACCTCAAACACTTTTCTTTGTAATTGTGTTTGTTTAGAAGTCTCTTGATTTTGTGCTTGAACATAGGAAATCTCTTGCTTGTGTGCTTGAGTATTTGGAAGTCTCTTGCTTGTGTGCTTGAGAATTTGTAATTAGATATTAATTTTAGTGAACTCTCCTTGGAAGTCCAAGGGGGACATGACTACTTCCGGATTGTGGAAGGAACCTGTGTAATTGCTTTGTGTCTTTCTCTTCTCTCTCAATCTTTATATTATCCGCTGCATTAGACTCTGAACACTGGACTTAGTTTAAATAGAAGAAAAAGCCAACACAATTTAACCCCCTTTTTGTGTTTTTCTCACCTTCATTCATATCAACCTTGGATACTAGACGCCTCCGAATAGTACCTACTGCATTTAAGGTGTATGCCACCATCATGCTTTAATAATGGTGTAAAGGGTGCAGAAGCTACAAAATCTACCAAACTCAATGGGCGTCGCCATATTAGCCATAAGTTAACCACTAAAGTGATAACACATAAACGGTCTCATGCCACAACCGAACCTTTTCCACACAACACGTCTAAAAGATGTCGCGTCTGTGAACCATCTCTACCACATGATGTCCTTTTTTGAAACGATTTAATGCACCTTAGAAAAAAAATCAACTTCAACTACAATGGAAGCTTCAGAAAATTTTGTGGTCAGTGGCCAACATGGAGGAAGATGACATGTGCGAGTGTTTAGCCCCCAAAATCTCCATGGTATCTTAATTATATGGGGCCATCATGGATGACCCCAACACCTTCAAAACCGATGTAAAGTGTCAATCTGCCACCTTACGAAGGCATTGTCTAGTGTTAGGACCCATCTTGTTGTCTTTCTCCTCAAAATAATCTCCTCCATAACTAATTCATCTTGTCCAGAACTGTCCAACACACTATCATCTAACTTGGCAAGACATTTTGTTGCTCTCCATTTAGCTAAGCAACCCAAAATGTGATGTTGTTGCAAGGACTTCTGATTTCCATACCTGCTATCTTGCATAGTCTGAGGCTTGAAAACCTTTAATGTGCAACGAGGAAGTAGAGAAACCGAACCCAGACACCCACGGAACTCGGCTGAGTAGCCACCTGATAAAGAGCATTTTTAATCTCTGAGGGAAAACAAGACGACAAGCATGAGGTATACTCTTCACAATGAAGATAGGTGCTTGAAGGACTTTCTCTAACAACTTAGCATCCAAAACAAACTTGTCTTGTGCATCAATAGTATCAGGGTCATTTCTACATGGTTTTAAAATATGTACAATATGTACTATCATTTAAAATTAAGAGTACTTCTTACAATTTTTGGCCATATTTATGGTATGAAATAACAAAGCTCTAACAAAAAAAATTATAATTATTCTCTAAAATAATAAAATAAAACAATATTTTTTTCCTTTGTAAAAACATTTGTGTTTTTTTCTTCTAAGGGCCTATATTTACTTACAGAGCCGGGTCTTCGATATCATAGGAACGGCCGTGCTCTTAAATTAACCATCCTTTATATTAATCTTTTAAGTAAACTCCAAACAAGCTAAATAAATTTTATTGATGGTAAATTCAAAATCCATCAATGTATAAATTTGACAAAACTAAAATTGAATAAAGAAAACAAAACTTCAACCTACCAATATCAACAAGCCACGCATAATTGTTAAACTAATATTAGGAACTTTACATCCATAAACTCTATTTCACACTTCAAAACTATCACAAAGTTCCATATTCAATATATAAATAGTTGTAATTACACATTACACACACACCACATCACATAAAACAAAAAAGGAACCACATTTAAGTGTTTCTCAACAACCTCAAAAGCAAAAACTTTGATTCCTAGTGTTTAATTTCACCCTAGTGCTTAGTAGCATATTGATTAATAAGTGAAAGAGCATTACTAGTAACTTGAGCAACATTAACCATTCTAGATCTAATAGAGGCTTTCATTCTTCCATCAAGTGCTTTTCCACCAAATCCATCACTGCAAGTGCTTTCATCAGTCAAAGCTGAGCTAACCCATGTCTCAACATTGCTTATATGCCAACTGAAATCCTCACCTTGGATCTTGCAAAGTTTAAGCTCTTTTAGTGAACGGCTAAGCCTATCAACACTGTCAGTGATTTCTTCAACACAATCATGAAGAGCAGCATATTCTCTTGGTTTAAGACCTTTGAAACTTTTACACTTTGTAACAAAGCCTTTTGTGGATTGAGTTTTGTTTAGGCTAATTGATAAAGCTGTTTGGACCAATTGATGAGGGTCTTGTTGGATTGTTGTTGCATAGACAGAGAGAGATTCAACACAAAGTGTTGGGTATGATGTTGTGCTACATGAGGACTTGATGAAGTTGGTTGGTGTTGAAGTTGCAATAGAGAGGACAGTTAGGAGAAGGAAAACAAGGGTAAACTTTGTTGCCATGTTTGATTTTGAGGGTTTGTAGGAAAACACAAGATTTTGTTTTGTGGTTGGCTGTGACTTGTGAGAATGAGAATATGAATCTACATATTATATAGAAATATAGATATGAGGGTTTGGCGTGTGAGTCAATAGTTCACACAACTATATCATGTGGTGGGGTATCCATCCTTTGATTCTGAAAAACCAAAAATATTAATTTAGTGTATGAACAATTTAATTTTTCTATAAGTCCTCTTTACTAAAAAATAACCATTACGCTCCAAGTAGGTCTCTCTTTTTCATGTAAATCAGAGATTAAAAATGTTAATTTTTTTAATTTAAAAACAAAGGAATATGTCAATGAGTGTTCAAAAGACATTCTTTAAAAGTTTAAATTGGTAAGTTTTTATAAAAATATATGTACTCAGTGTATTAAAATTTGAAAGGTTTGATTTTTTAAATGAATGTATTAGAATAACTTTTTTATTTAGTATCTTTAAACGATGTCCTAAAAACATTCATGAGCAAAACCCTAAAGAAAAATTTTAATATGATTACAGAACCATAAAAATAGTGTTTGGTCACACACACATTAAGAATTATTTTTTTAATAATAAGGAGGAAATTAATAAAAAAGATGATTGAATATTTTAAAAAAAATCTTTTTATGTGTGTATATCAAAACATTATTGATTTAATCCTGTGACCATAGAAGAATACCTAAACCAAAAACAAAATTGTCTACCTATTTCATTGTGATTGAAGAAATCACCCATCATAGCTGAAATGAATAATAGATAAAATGGTCTTACTCTGTGAGGGCCCACATAGCTGAAATCTAGCAAAATTATTGGGTTTCGTGAGGAAAAGAAATGGGAATGCCATTATCTTTGGCAACTCATGCAGTGACACGCAGTAATGTTTTCTGAATTTCTGTCTTCTGAGTAGGCACATGTGCAACTTGAACCTTCTCTTGTCATTGCTACTTTTTTTAATTCTTTTAAAGCTTAAATGCATTTTTGATCCCCTATATTTTCCGCCGTAGCAATTTTGGCACCCTAACAAAAACAATACAATTTTGACCTCCTAATTTTCCCAACTATGCTGAGAAGCCGCCACGTGTCCACAAAAAGAGGCCAAATTTGCAACTTTTTTGTAAAAATAAGGGATCAAAAGTGCATATTTCCCTAAACATAGCAAAATTTGGGGGTCAAAATTGCATTTTTTTGTTAGGGAGGTCAAAATTACTACGATCACAAACATAGGAGGCCAAAAATACAATTAAGCCTTCTTTTAAATCAAAGTGTTCTTAATTTCAACCGACCTGACATAAATCAGATTTGGTTAGATTGAATCAATCTGGGTTTTTTTTATCATCAGTCAGTCTGATTGATGATACGGATTAGTGTTTTTTTAGCAGTATTAATTAATTAAAAAGTAATAATAAATATAGAAATTCTTATACTTACAAGGCAAATTTATAACTTATATTAGAGTTAGAAGTGATATTAATAAAATAAATGGAGCTACCTGGTCGGCAGTACTTCAAAAATCATTTTCACACTTGATCCTGTTGTGACTGCAGCCATGTGATGTGATAAACAATCCTTTTCTTGTGATAACCACACAAATATAGACTTGTCTAGAAGCTGGGCCATGGCACATCAATTTATTTGATTTTATTATAATTTTTTTTTCAGTATGATATACGACATGTATTTTTTATAATCCCTTTATTTATTTATTTTACAAAAATAAACATATTCATTTATTCAAATTGAATCGATTCAATACAAATCTAAATTCGCTAAAAACAAAAAAGATGAATCAGTGAACAAACTCACAACATCCATGTTAATAGCATAAAACGACAAAATATATATGCCTACAAATATGACTAATATGACTATATTCATGTCTCTGAATTACTCATGTCTCCGGATCTGCAACGTTGACGACGTCAAAGTCATTGTCATTGATTTGCACTTGCTCAAAGCTAATCTTTCAACTTGAATCAAATAAACACCGCACTAAAACGGGAAATCAAAACACATTGCACAAAGACGGGAAATCAAAACAAACAGAGTCGTTCAGAGACGACGAATCACAAAAACAAACGAAAGAAAATAGAAAATATGTGAAATCACTTATTCAAATAGGATAGAAGGAAAAACAATTTGGATGAGTGATTTTTTGGTCAAAATTGACCCTAAATGACTCCTCAGAAAAGAAGAAGAAGAAGAAGAAGAAAGGGGTGATAGCTAGAGTTTGAGAAGGAAAGAAGAGAGAGAAAGCTGTTACGTGGTAGAGATAAAATTCTTGTTTGTTTTCTATATAATTCCCTTATTGATGAATAAATTATTTAAAGAATCTATCAAAATTGAAGTGTAAAAATGTAAAGAGTTGAAGCTGTATCAAGGATTAAGTCTATTAAAAAAACTATTTTGTCTTATCTATTTTAATAAATTTATTGATGTGCTACGAATAATATGTGCTGATTTTGATGTGCCAACATAATTGAAATTTTTTTTTTTCTTCATTTGATGATTTTGTACTCTAATTCTTGCTTAAAAAAAGTATTTGACATAAGACATTATAAATATGTACCTAGGCCATTGATAAAAACCAAATAAATTGATATAATCTAAATTACATTTAGTTATATTAGGCTTAATTAGTTCTTTTTAAGAAAGCTATCCAAAATAAGTTGAGCAATATGTTTCAACCTTTGAATAAAATGATTTTTTGGATTCAGACCAAACCCTAAGTTTATACACCTATCAAGTACAAGTACTTAAAACTTATTGATAATGTACGGAGTTGATCATTTCGCCGACTTGCTATCCTGAAAATTATACTATAGTTGCTAAAATAACTTCCTCCACTATGGTACAAAATGTATCCGTTTGAAACGCACTATTAACAGCTTATTTCTATTACACGTTCAAGGAAGTGTGGACGCAATGATTTTGAAAATTGCTCTGTTCCAATTCTCTAGCATATTGAGAGTATGTTATGGGTCTTTTTCAATGATTCGGGATGTTGGTTCTTCTGATTTTGGATCGATTGAAAGCAGCATGAGGGAATATTTACAAAGGTATTTTAGTTTTTAATTAAAACTGCAAATCAAACACTAAAAATTAGATCAATAAACACACATAAAATCTCAAATATTGAAGGAGATTGGAGAGTCCAATTGATTGGAGATAAGAGTTAAAGGTTTTAAAAATGGTAAATGGGTCTAATATAACCCCCACAAAACCGGTGTTAATACCATCTTAGAAACCGTGGTTGAGCCATACACAATCCCACAAAGCCGGTTTTGAGGAGTTATGTTAGGTCCAACCAATATTTCTAAAATGTTATCAAAGCTCCATTAATATTTATCGGGCCACTTGCTATCAGGTTAGCGTCATCGGACAAAAGATGGCATACACATGTGTTTATAAGTGAGGGTAATACTCACCTCACAAACCGGTTTTGTGGGGTTTTGTTAGATCTAACCATAATTTCTAATTAAGATATTATCAAAGTCTATCGATCGGGTCACCAACCATTTATATACACGCACCAAACCCAAGAGTGTTGAGCGTGAGGGGATATATTAGGTAAAACTCAAGTCTCACATCAGATAGATATGACTCTTGATGATAATTTATAAAGTTGAGGCATTCTTCACCTTACAAATTGGTTTTTTATGGTTTTTTATAAGGATGAGTTAGACTCAAAATTTTAACAAAGGAATTCAAGATATTTAAGAATTGCATATCAAACCAGCTTTGCATATGCAGAAGGAGAAAATAATAACTTAACAACTATTAACTAAAATACTCAAATTTTCTATCATATCAAACTATTGATCGCAATAATTCATCACAAATGTATTTTGCCAAAAATACCAATTTGTATCAAGACCATTTCACATTTAGGACATGCCAACTAATGCCTAACCAAATCCTTCAAAGAAACTAATGTCTAACTAAGAAGCCAATGAATTTCCCAAGGTCCCACACTCTTTGTGACAACAAATTTCGTTGATATGTTTATGCGTGGGGTGACTAATTTCTCAACTCTCTCCTCATTACGCAGCATGGCATTAAGTTCCCATACAAAGATGAAGAGACAAAGAGGCCAATGCCAGTAAAGACCATTTTCCATTTCCAATTGAAGGGTCCCTTTTCGTTATTATGGATTTGAAATTCCTACCCATGCATGTGAAAGCTAGTTTATAATTTCCCCCAAGATGTGCCATACATGTGCGATGTGTTTTGGAATAATTTAATAGGACCTCCGGCTTTTTTCAATTGTCGGTTTTTTTTTATTATATTTTTTTTGTTAAATATGGTTTGATACTTTGATTCCTATAAATATTTCAATTTTTTCTTTTAGTTCCGTTAAAAAATATTCAATTTTAGACTCGAGTAGTTTTTCATCCACTTTTAATCTTTGCTTTTAGGTTAGGTCACATGTTGTATCATTCATATTTTTAACGAGTTTATGAAGAAAAAAAATGTGTAGAATATTATAAGAATCTATCTTAAATATAATTAGAATATTTAATCAAGCATGAATTAATAAATATGAAATTTTACATGCCAAAAAATCAAAATTCATATTTAATGCATCCCTTATTAAAATAGTTTTGTTGAGTTTTGACTGTAAATTTGATATTGAAGTTTTAGGGAAATCGTAGCACGTTGTTTGGAGATCATGGCAAAATTTGTGTTGCGAAGTTTGAAGCAAGCCATTGGAAATATCGTGGCATGAAGGGAATACATTGTGACACGATTTAAGGATAACATTTAGATTATATTGTGTACGAATATGAAATCGTGGCACGATTGGACTGAATTTGAAACACTATTTAAGCATCCCTTGCCTCATTTGTTGAGTGAGCTTGAGAATCTCATAAAACTAAAGGAGGGAACTTTTAGGGAACTTAAAAACTAAAGGTTGGGGGCCTTTGAATGAGATTCAAATGTTCCAAATGTGAATCTTGGAGAACCAAAAGAGGAGACTCTTGGTTAAGGGTTAGTGCCTTTTGGGGAGAGATTCATGGGGTTGGAAAACACATGAGTGGAGAGTTATTTGTGAGCAACTTGGGCGAGTCATGAGAGACCAAAAGAGAATATCCTTAGGAAATAAAAGGCTAGGGGTTGGTTCTCTTTTGAGGTTAGATTTTAGAGTTAGGAAACACTTTGGATTAGTGAAATTAACGAGTCTCTTGTTCATAGAAAGAGATTGGAAAAATGGTAGAAATTAGGTTTGTTCTTGAAGAGCTTCTTGAAACTATAATTTTTGTAACACTTTTTTAACCTCTTTGTAAAGAACTCATTGATGGTGAGGTGTAAAGATCTCTCTCCTCCAGAGTAGGTCATTGTTGGACCGACCTAGGTAAACAATTGTTTGGTGTTGTTCTGTTTCTCTACTCTCTTTATCTTGTTTATTCTTTGTCAAAAATATTTAATAAAAACATGACATTAATAATGACTTTCTTTAATATCTTTAAAGATTTTAATATATTACCAATATAATTATTTCGTTACATTTTCCTTAATATCCCTAGAAAATTTCAGCATGTTTTGACTCTCCAAATTTTTCCCGTTACGATTTTCGGCATCTTTTTAAGTTAACTTATGTGTAACCTTCATGTTTTTGAATGTTTAAAATCTTATAAAAAGAAACAGATCTTGTTCCATAAATCTCAAGCTCCATCACAAGTGCCCACAATACAACTTCCAACATCTACAACCCGCATCAAAACCCTCCAACAACAACGATAAAAACAACACATCATCCAACAACCATTAAAAAATAGCAGGGAATATAGCCCGCCCAACACCAATATCTCTCCTAACCACCTCCACCCAAAAACATACCTCCAAGGGAACTGCAACACAAAACCAACCAAAAACCCTACAACAACACCTCTGCTTGTCTTCCTACAACTGAGCTCAAATAAACTCTAAAAAATCTTCTATTCAAATGCTCCTTCAGATTTCACCACTCAATATCTCCATAAGAAGGTAAAACAAAATCCATAGAACCCAATGACAATAAACACAACAATACAACAAGAAAAGGCCTAAGTTAAGAATTCTGCTCTTCTCCCAACACATTTTGCTCGCGTCCAGTTGATTTGTCAATTATACCTCTGCCTAAGTTAAGTCACGCAACATGAGTTAACTTACACACCTTATAGCTCTGTGTGACTTAAGTCACGCTCCTTTGGCCGGTGCGCGAGTTAACTCACGCAGGTTTGCCGGTTGGTCAGAGCTCAAAAACACATGTTTTTTGGACTTTGTTCAGCTTTTCAACCTTCAATCTACACGATTTTTACAACCTTTACACGTTTTTTTTACTACATCTATGGTAGTTATAACCTATACTACCATTACCACCTATATATACCCCTTCAAACTTCCCCATTTCCTCACACCATCTCACATTCTCTCCTCCTCACTCTCTCCCCCTATTTCTCTTCTTTTTTTTTCAATTGTCTCTAGTCTCTTTTTACCCCTTTGAGGTATAAAGTGGCCAGTTTTGAGATAAATAGTGAGCAGCCGACTTGGGGAAGTGATCAACCCTTGGGATAAAATTAAATTTGCTTCTTTTTGTTGGAACAAAATGTGTTTAACATACATTAACCTTAGAGTTTTTATGATAACAAGGTATTAAAATTATCAATTGGATATGCTAATATTTGTTCAAGTGTACAGGACCATAGACAAAGTTTTTGATATCTTACACGGTTCTGAAAGAACAAAAGAGAGCAAATGAATCAACAAGATTAAACCTTGAAGCATCTGAAGAAAAGTGCTCCTGAAGTGATGACGTCATCAGAAGCAAGTTCATCAGAAGCAAGATGACCAGAAGCTGAAGTTCATCAGGAGATGAGAGACTTAAAGCTTCAAAGGCTGGGTAATGGATTTAATCTCGTCCAGCATTGCAGAAGACTGAAAAAGTGTAACAACGGCCTTTTTGAAAGGATTTGAAAACATTTGATGCTTGTTCTCTCAAGAGCGTTGACAAAGGATAATTGTACGAGCTGTACAACCACTTCCTCCACTACTCTGTTCGTGTCTCTGCAACAAGACAAGAATAACAGCTATGCCTGCAGTTATGTTCCTTCAAACTAGGAATGCATTTGAAATTGATCCTTCATAGGACAATAACCATATCAGGCAAAAGATCATTGGTGATTTTGATCAAGCTTCAAACGACTCTTTATTGTGCTGACAATTTTTCAACGTATCTTTCACACCTCTATATAAAGGAGTGAAGACCTGTTAGTTGGATATGCAGACACACACAAATACAAGACTCATACAACAATTCGCAAAGTGCCAAACTCTGTTATTGTTCTGTATCTAAAGTCACTTAGAATTTCTTATCAAAGTTCATATCTTAGAAATTCTAGAGTCTTAAGAACTTGTATAATTTCTTTGCGTCTTTCTTCTCTCTCTATCTGTTTTATCCGCATTTAGATTATGATTATCACTTCAAAAGTTGAACTCTATCTGCTTCTGATCAGAGATTTCAGTAGGAGAAATTGAATAAAAAACAAACACAATTCAACCCCCCTTCTTGTGTTTTTCTCACCTTCACTTTTTACCCCTAAAACTTTTTACCGTGGGTAAAAAGAATTTTCTTAGGTATAAAAAGAACCGATTTAGATTTAGCCTAAGGGTTGATGATGTCGTTTCCCTCAAGAAGGCTGCTCACTATTTACCCCAAGGTTGATCACTTTTTACCCCAAGAGGGTAAATAGAAAATAAGTAGATTTAGTGAATTCGAATCAAATATATCAATTATTGTATGAATTACATTAATAAAATGAGATGTTATATATATTAATTTTTTTAATTTTTTTTATTTATATTTGCTTTTATTTTATGATTTTGTATTTAACGAATAAATTCGAATAAATATTAATTTCGTTCATTTCTTTTTATTTATATTTTCATTTATTTAATGAATAAATTCGAATAAATATTTATTTTATGTGACTAAATAAATTAGAATAACATAAATAAATAAATTATAATAAAGTAAATAAATTAATTTGAATAAAGTAAATAAATTAAAATAAAGTGAACAAATAAATTAGAATAAAGTAATTCTTTTTTTTTTGAATAAAGTGAACACATAAATTAGAATAAAGTAAATAATAAATTAGAACAACATAAATAAATAAATTTGAATATAGTAAATAAATTAGAATAAAGTAAATAAATTAATTTGAATAAAGTAAATAAATTAGAATAAAGTAAAATAAAAAATTTGAATAAAGTGAACACATAAATTAGAATAAAGTAAATAAATAAATTAGAATAACGTAAATAAATAAATTAGAATAAAGTAAATAAATTAATTTGAATAAAGTAAATAAATTAGAATAAAGTGAGTTAAGTCACACAACGTGACTTAACTCACGCAACATCACTTAAGTTTTGCAAATTTTAACACTTGCGTTACTTAACTAACACAAGGGTATTTTAGGTATTTCAATTGGGCGCGAGCAAAATGTGTTGGGTAAAGAGCAGAATTCAAAAATTAATTTGGTTACAAGTTTATTATATGACAAATAAATTACATACATTTGTATAGTTTCACTGATTACCAAAAAGGTCTCAATTACCCTTGGTCATGAATTCAAATTTTGGTCTCCACAAAATTGATTTTATATAAATATTCTATTAAAAAAATTATTTTTAAAGGTCACATTGAAACTTTTGTTTTAGGCCTCTTAATCTGTTAGGCCTGCCTTGTCCATAATATTAATGACTAGTTTATTTCCGCATATTTTTTATATTAAAAGTTATATGCATTTAATAATCAACACACATGCGCGCACATATACACACATAAAATAAGGCATAAGATTAGTGATTCACACAATGTACCCAAAAGCTTGGGGATGACCTTGGGTGGAAGACAATTGTTTGAAAGAGAGGTTACAAATTTAAGAGTTATTTTTTTTTGAAACTGATGTGTCCATCGAGGACCACATCCAAAATGTATTAAAATAAAAGTGATATATATAAAAATGAAGGGGATTAAACCCTAACCCTCAAACAAACTTAACAAAATTAATATTAGGAAAGGCATAGCGTATTTTTTTACAAGATCTCCCCTAATTTCAACAGGAGTGGAGGACCACCAAGTGAACTACTAAACCGGTTATCCAATGTTTGCAAACTTATTTGCACAATGGTTGCATTCTCTGTATATATGAGAAATCATAAAATTTATAGAGCTTAACTTAATCATACAGTCATGCCATTCATTTTTCAATTTTTAGGGAACTATTTGAGATGACTTGAATGCTAAGGTAGCCAATTTAGAGTCGTTTTCTATCCACAAGTGATTCCAGATCCTTTCAAAAGCAACTTCCAATGCCAAACGACTCCCATAAGCTTTAACATATAAAACATTTGAGATGCCTAAGTTTGATGCAAAACAATCAATGCTTGCCCCGTTACTGTTTCTAAAAATGTCTGCACAAGCATCCAATTAAGGATTGGAGGATGCCATATCACTTCACTAATCCTAGGAGCCTTTGGATGATCGCTTTTAATTTTAAAACTTTTAGAATAACAAAATCATCAATTGATGAAATGTTGAGTTCATATTTGGTTTGATGTTGTTAAACCGGCTATTGTTCCTTGCAAACCAAATTTAATTGATGGGAACACAACACAAACCTAAATGGGATAAGAATGTACAACTAAATAATATAATTTATGCAACCTTAAAAATTAAAAATATCAATTATTTGTGACAGATATTTTTTCACAAACAAACTAGTAATTATGGAGACAGTAGTGGGATGTTGGATGAAAAGAAACCGGTGTCAAGTCATGAGGTTGGAGTTGTATTATTAAGTGAGAGAGTATAAATTGAAGATATTATTGGATGATATGAATATCAATTATGAGGATTGTGATTTGTAAATAATGGAGATGGAGATTGAGATTCAAGAAACAATGTCCGAAGATTTATCGATAAACACGTATACATAAAATTGAATAAGACTTTTACTAATACAATTTAATATTCAACTTTTGTTTACAGCCTTTCCTTATATATGTGAACATGAAAATAGATTGTGATCTGTGAGGAGTTGAGATTCAAGAAAAAGATATCTAAAATTTCAATAATTGAAGAAGTAATGATATCTCTATGAAAAGACATTTGATTGCCGATTCAATTAGCTAATGTCCACATACTTGTTTAAAACCTTCTTCAAGTTTGTTTTCAAGAGTGAATACTCATTTTAGTTTCTTACAAAATTTGTAAAACATGAATTAAAGTAACTTTTAGTCTTTGAAAAAAGAAATTAGAACAATTTAGTCTATGCCCTCTTTATACTTTACTAGCGAAAAGACGGATGCGTGTCCGTTTCCGCTTTTTTATTACGGTAATGCATGTTTATCTTTTTCAATAACAATAATAATTTAACAAATATAACATAAATCTTTATCTTTTAATACCACCAACAATATAACATTAATATAAGAAAATTTGTTTCAGGGAATAATTGAAATTATAAAAAATTTAGCCCAAAATCTTTATCCCCTTCGTATATAATATTGATAATATTGTTTCTACTGTACTAGAATATTTTCTATTTTAATGAGATTTAATTATTTTAATTAAAATTTAAAATAATATTATTTAAAGATAAAATAGTAAATAAAATAGTTTATATGAAGGGTAAAATAGGTAATGTAAAAGTCACTCCAAACTTTTTTTTTTATTTAGGAATCAGTCCAAACTCATGTATTTTATGTATATTTTCTTTATATATTATATATTATATATTCAGTTGATGAAGAATACTAGAGTGAAGATAAGAAAGCGAAAAGAAAATTTTATTTAGTATTTGGTACAAGATAAAATGGAAGAAATATATGATAGAATAGAAATATGTGTATTTATAACATGACATAAATAGATTACCCAAAAGAAAATAAATAAATAAATATTTTTAATCAAAAACTTATATGATAAAAATAAGTTAAATAAGTATTTCATTATCATCAATGAAAATTACGAAATAAAAAATAAAGAAAATATAAATATAAATACCTATCAAACAACTTTTTATGAAATGAATCAACCAATGAAATTTTATCCATTTATTAGTAAAACGAAAGAATTTTTAAAAAATATTTTTATGTATTTACGTTACATACTATCAGTAATAAATCGGAAGTAAGTAACATTAATTGGTAAAAATAAGATAAAAAACATCAATCACTTATTATATAATTAATCAAAAGTTAAATATGTTTTTAATCTAGACAAAAAAAAATGTTTTTAATAATTATAATATTATTTTTTTGACAGAAACAAACTTAACTCATTTCATTAATAATAACAGTCTCAATACAAGATGATATATGATCCATGTACCAACAACACAGTAATGGATCTATGTACCAACAACAGAGTAATGGATCCATGTACCATAAACTTCATGCGAAGAACCGCAACAAGCATAAATTATTCTTTCAAGCCAATCAGTTTCACAAGGAAACCGAAACTTGAACCAAATCAGGAATTACATAGAAATGGACATCCCAAACAATTACGGCGAAATATATATGAAAAAATGCTCCATTGTAACAAGACAAAAATCAACCCAAATCGCACTTCTACCGGACAAAAGTGATGGCATCTAAATCATAGTCAAACGCAGATCCAATCCCAAATCCGTTTGAATATTGTGGTGAAACCCAAGACTAGGGCCGGACCCTGGGGTGTGCAATGAACTCAATAGAACTAGGTCTCTTTAAGGTATGAGCCTAAAAAAAATTATAGCTCAGTAGTACTACCCCACTTAAAAAAAATCCTTATTCTGTTTCTCTCTGATACCACGCGTTTCATCACTATCACTTCATCGGACTTTCCTTTTCTTCTTCCCCGAGTTGATTTCCTTTTCCTCTTATATTGTCTTATTTTAGGCCTATTAGAATTGGGTCTTCTTGCTTTTGGTTTTAGGTGGGGTTTTTCTTTTAGGGTAGTTTGAGGTTCCTTATGTATACGGAAATGATTTTCACATTTGGGTGTATCACATATATACGACACCTTGTATTTATCTTTTAAAAAATTTAAATAGAACATTGTTCTTTTAAAAAAAAATACGTTTTTATTTTATTATGAGTCTCTTTTCACTTACAGAGTTGAACCTCCAAATTCGTAGAAAGAACCCTGCCCAAGACAAAAGAAATAAAGACATGAAAATCTCTCGCCGATGTTGAAACCCAAGACCAGGGCCGGTCAAAAATAAAGACATGTTGAAACATCCTCTAAGGATACAACGGTGAGGAGGAAAATGTACCACTAGAGGCTGTGGCTACATCAAAGCAATAATTTGTTTGGATTGGAGGGGAAAAGGGATACGGAAGCCACCAAAGGTGTTTATGAATATACAAATTGAAGTGCGAGTGTATCAAAATTGAAAACTAATTTATGCCAATTTATTTTTTTTAAAATTGAAAACTAATTTTTTTCAATAAACACTAACTATTTATAGAATATTTAACATGGGTTCTAATGACATAAGTTAAGATGACTTATAAAATATTAATCACTCTTTTCTCACTAAAAAACATTTGAATTGTTGATTACCGTGTGTTGTCAAAGATTTGAATATGTACCACATACATGCATGCGTGTCGATATTTTGTTGATAATTAAATTTAGTGAAAGTTATATGATTGTTGATATTTCAATTTCTTTAACCCAATTATAAATTACTACCCGATGGCTTCAATGACCAAGTACTTAAGGACTTATTTTATATGACTACTCTATAGGCACATCAAAGTGCTTAATACCTGAAATAAGTCAATTGAGAGTTACCCTCCAATCTAAGAAACAACGATCAAGTCATTATGAAAATAGTTATTCATAAAAAGTTATAGGCATAGTGGTATATATTGTTGGAACAAGGGTGTTTCACAAGTCACCTATTGAGTTTTGACAATAACAAGGTATTAAAAATAATCAATTGGATATGCTAAACAATTTGTTCAAGTG
>Ga0315913_1000918_pt1 | contig 29727 bp, 21 predicted proteins | sample MpolsnodulesMG_FD_207736 | JGI IMG/M metagenome (GOLD analysis project Ga0315913, IMG submission 207736) | Medicago polymorpha root nodule microbial communities from Los Angeles, California, United States - small nodules | ecosystem: Host-associated > Plants > Roots > Nodule | place: USA...
GTTGTGAGTGTAACTTTAAATGATTATCTGAATATTAAGTCGATTACTTGGTTATTTCACTTGGTTAATCCATTCTTAATGCTTTTTATATGATCATGAGTAATAACCCTAACTATGTTCTATAAATCGATTATTAGGTGACAATGAAGACTAACCCTAACTTTGTTGGCTTGACCTAGTTTAACCATTCAATAGTTGGTTAGATTTAGACATAAACGAATAATAATTGTTACTCACTCTGGCATTCTTAAACCTTCGACGGTTAGGGCTCCGATCTAAAACATTAGGGAGCAGTAACCGTTGGAGAGAGTTAGTGACAAAGATATTGACCTAATTATTTTGATCAAAAGTATTGAATTAAGATAATCAGTAGTACTATATTCAGAGTTTGTAGTTACTTAATTAATCTAGGGAAGGAAATCTGATATGACCTAGTCGCTTTATCACTTCTTAAGAAATTAAAACCAACCACTTTGCCAACTGCAACCCCCCACCCCCCATTTGTTACTATTAATCTATTTATAATCATAGTATTTACACCAAAGCTAGGCAATCCCTATAGGGACAGACTCTTTTCTATAAATATCACTACTTGACGTCACACTGGTACACTTGCTAGTGATTTTGTTCCTCAACTATATTGTTAAGTTGTCGTGATACTAATAAAATCAATTGTAATTATTTAGATGCGGCTACCAAATAGCAAAGAAGAGATTCAAAAGTGACCTAATCACTTTTACTTTTTGATTTTATCAAAACCTAATTCATCTTGTGAATCAAAGTTTATGGCTTGTGCATCCCCTAAATTTTACACATATCAATTACAATTGACATTTTTTAGTAGAATTTTCATAATCCATGCGGATACAACCTTTATAAATATCACTATTTGACAACAGTTTGGTACACTTGCTAAATTACCCACTAGTACCACTTATACCAGGTTCCAAATTGTGGGAGTAGTACCACTTGTACTTTTTTCCATTTTCCTTATTGATAAAATTCTTTGCGATTTAAAAAAATTATTAACTATTTTTCTCAAATTACTATCCGTGTAAATGCATGAGTGTCAATGTCCTATCCGGGGTGCATAATAACAGGTTTTTGTTTATCCCATAAATTGTATCTTATCTTTGCCAAGTGATGTGCAGCTAAGAAGTAAACGAAGAGAAGTAAATTAATAGAATAGAAATAAAAGTAATTTAAATCACAGTAATAACTATGATATTCTTCGATAAATAAGCATCTACAACATGATATTGTATTCAATATGACAACATTCTTGTGAAAAAATGACAATATTCATATTGCTACATTAAGAATGAAGAAAATTGTGTTTCTTCAAATTGCACATCACCATGCAAGTTCTAAGAGCATGGTCTAATTACACAGAAGGGAAAAACTTGTTTAGATTGAAAGGAAGAGAGTAAAATTCTTCACTCCTTGTATCTGTCTTGAATGAACGGAACTTGTCCCACCAATGCATTCCTCTATCTTTACGCGTTTGATTATCTTTCTTGTGCAACGTTACGTCCAAGAACATTGCCAATAAACTAGCAACAAATGGTTCTGATGCAAATGGGACATTGATCATGTCATTGAACTGTCAAAAGGAACAAAGATTTGTCAAGGAATAAGTTCTCTATAAATTTTGAATTTGAATCTCTAGTTGAAAGGTCATGATTGTTTGCACTCTTAAGTTTATGAGTTATTCTTTGTTTACATCGGTATCTCTAGTTGAAAGGTAATTTATTAAATTTTTCTTCTTTCATGTATCATCTTTTCTTAATCTGTGTAAAATTGTCAAATGCATCGGTTAATGTAAGACGAAGGAAGTATTATATTGCATAAAAATTAAAGGAGAAAGATAAATACCCATCTTGCGCGTGTGTGTACAGGACCATAGCTTTTAAATGCAGTGTACTCATTGAAATATTGTGGTATAGAGAATCCCATGAAAAGGGAGAAGCCTAAGATGAATTTTGTTCTAAAGCTGTTTAAATTGCAAAATTGAAGGAAGCTAAGACCTGCAGAACCTGTGTTGTGTCAACATAAAAAAACAGGTAAGCAAATAATACTTTGAATGAAATATCAATATTAGTAGTCCAACTTCTTTAAATTGATAATACATACCCACATAGGCAAAGAAAAGGCAATATAAAGCTGCAACTATTGGTGCTGGAATTGAAGCAAAAACAGCTCCAAATTTTCCTACATATATATAATGATCAATAACAAATTTTTACGTTCAAGTCCAACAAGAAACCAAACAAAGCACACTAAAACTGTCGGTTATGTAGTACTTGCACTACCGCCTGACATTGTGTTTGTTGTCTGACGTGTATAAGTGTCACTATCATGGTTACATTCAATCACTTCCATTTTATTTTTATTTTAGCGGCGTTGATGTGTCGGTGTGGTGACTATCGTGTTTAGTGTTTGTATCAGTGCTTCATACATTGCCAACTTTAAAATCTTACCAAGAATTGAGAAAAAGATCATGAATCCAGCTGATATTTGAACAACCCTGCGGCTACCTACACGCGTCAAAGCTAAGAGTCCTGCATTCTCTCTGAAGAAAAACCAATATTATGTTACATAGAATTCCTACACTATTAGAAAAATAAATAAATCCATTACAATAGCAGAAACATAAAAAAATCCTAATGTGTGGCCGAAGTGAGGGTGCAATTATCGATTTAAAACCTCGTAAATAACATGAAATTATCTTGAATTGAAATCTTACACAGAAACTGATGATCCATTCCCCGTCCCAAAAATTCCAGATAACATTATTCCCACTCCCTGATACATAAGAAATAACAATTATAGACGATCATAAAAAATTTAAACATTTGAAAATGTGACGGTATCTAAAGCAAGAAAAGTGAAAACAAAAAATGCATGGTTAGTGAAGGTGAGTCATAAGTTTTGTTTACCTGCCAACCTACACCTCTGCTAAGAACTGAAGGTGGAATTGGTGTTGCACTTGCATACCTTGACACAGCAATGAAAGCACCTGTTGACTGTGGAACAAGAAATACCAGAGTATTAGATGCAACAAAGGCTTTTGCTCGTAGACACTGATAAGTGGACAGATGCTCGGGCATAGGAAGCTGTATTGTTTAAGCATAATAAACAAACTACGATAGACACTCGGCTCTCGGAGACGTAGTGTTCTTGTTTGCGTTTGTTTATCTGTTTTATATTTAGAGTCGGGTTTGTTGTTATAACAAAGTCAATATGCTAATGAGTAATCACAGCTGCATGAGCTTTTAGGTAAGGTATAAGTTCAGTGATTTTGCTCAACAATGCATATATTAATTACCAAAATAACAATAAATATACCTCTACTAGAGCAACTAATGAAGCAGCCATCATAGCAAAAGTTTCACCAGCATCAAATGTCGGAGCTCCCCATTGAAAGGGATATGGGACTCTTATCCTGCAAAATTGATTTTGTAAGCATCTGTTTGGAATAGCGTATCTGAGTTTATCTATTGGCATAAACACTTATGAGATAGTTTGAGAAAGCTTATTAAAACAGCTTATAGACGAGAGCTTATGGAAACAACTTCTGACATATAAGCTATTTTCAACTTAGTTTTGTAAGCTCTTTAGGATAGCTTATGGAAACATCTTATATGAAAACAGCTTGACCTTCTTTTATATTTTGTTACAGAAATTGCTTATGTGTAAGAACTTAGATAAAAAGCGTTCAATTAAGTTGTTTATCTAAACATGACCTAAGACATTGAGTAAACTGGAATCCCGTCATTTTTAATCATTTAAGATTGTTCATGAAGACACTGAATTTCAAGTGTCTTCAACTATGTTGATTGCAAAATACTATTACCTAAAAAAAGATACAACATTTATATATATCATCGGAAAAAACACAAGATGTCCTTACCAAGGAGCACCACCTATAATTCCGGCACGATCTGTCCTACACGTAATTTGTGTTTTAGGTGCTGAATTTTTATAAGCTCCACCAACAGTAAGAAGATAAGCATAGAGCCACACAATTGCCACCGAAAATATAACTGCAAATCGATCAAAGATAGGCTTTTCTCCTTTCATCATGTGAGGAATGTACTGCAAAAACATGATGTTAGTGGATGAAAGGAAAACAAAGAACTAACAAAACTATATATAGATGAAATATGGCTCTCTTATAAAACTATAATTTAATATTATTACCTGCGAAAATACTACTAGGATGATGATTTCTGGTAGTCCAATTTCCACGCATTTTGCAAGCTATAATTTTACAGCCACAATCAAAAGAGTGAGAATCGCACATTATAATTATACAACATATGGTAAGAAAATAAGGATTAGTTCTCGATGCAAATATGCATACCACAGGAAATCCAAATTCATACAGTCCAAAGCCTGAGAGAGCAACCAATGGAACAGCAGAGAGAGGACTTAAGAACCTAAACAAAAATAGATAGAGTTATTCATGAATATGATAATATGAGACTAATCATTAATTGAGCCCCTCAAATTGTAGGCTTATAATTGAAAATCTTCGAACAAATTAGCTCTAAAAAACAATTTTTAAGACTAAATTAACCAACATACATTTTTTTGAAATTATTTAAATTTCAAGGACAAATTTTCCTATGTATTAAATTCGTGATGATGTTAAAGTAAAATGTGAGAAAGGGCAAAATGATCAAGTGGTTTAGATGGGGCATGTTCAAGAACCTCACTACATTGCGCCAAAGTCCACTAAAGCCAAGAACAATTTGAAGTGTTGAAGCAACTATAAGGGCACCCTGTGTTCCCCTCATTATCTTCTCAAATTTCTGCATATTTGTCAATTAAACAACGATGATTACATAATAGAAAATAAAACAAAAATAAAAACGAAGATCTAATCAACTATAATTTGTGACAAACTAACCTCATGAGGATTCACAATGTCACTATATCTACCAGCCAAAATAATTGAAATAGTTGTTGGCACAAAAGTGTAGGATCCTCCAATAACCGCAGGTAGACGAGTTCCAAATGTTGTTTGGAAAAATGTGTTAATTCCAGCCACAAATAGTAGAGTCTGAATCACTTTTGCTTTCTCTTCCTATTGAATCATGATTGATCCTTCATTACATTATGAACCAAACAATAATATTAATAACCACTTGCTTTGTACTTTTAGATTGATTCTAAAACTTACATTTCCTCCTCCCATCTGAGGAACTAGAGAGCTGGGAATTAGAACAGTTGTACCAAGCATCACAAGGTAATGTTGAAAACCAAGTAGGATTGCCTCGGCTTCATCAACATAAAAAAATGTCAGTGCAATATATGATGAAGCACATCACATTATTAGTAATCATTAATAAAATGAGTAAACCTTCAAAACAGAAGATAAAAAGATAGTTCACATACTGACTTGATAGATTGAGAATAGTTTAAAGACGAAAGTTTACTCTTGATGAAACCGTGTAATGTTCCAAAAGATGTGATATGAGGAAGAAAGAGGCTCAAGTACTAGCCAAAAATATACTCAAAATGGTTCCAATGAAAAAGTTAAGTAACTTACGCCATGGAGGAGGACTTGTAATGCAATAAGAAACATTTGGTAATTGATCTTTAACCGGATGTGGAAGAAGTTCATCTTGCTTTGGTTGTGGTGCAGCTCCACCCCCTGCCATTCTTCTTATTATGAACTTAACAATGCAACCAAAACTCAAACTTCTGAGAACCCAAAATCGCAAAATCAAAGCTTCACTAGAGACTAATGTATCCCTACATCAATTTCTCGACCTCAAAATGAGTAGTTACTATGCAACACTGACACGAAACTAGATGAGTATTTTGTGAATTGTGAATGAAATGCGAAATGATCAAAGAAGTAGAAGCTCAAGTCACCCTTAGAGAAGAAAAGGAAAAAGAATGAATAATTTCTTCACTCTTGGGAAATTCAAACAAGAAGCCAAGTTTAAGGGAGACAACTTGTCAGCAACGTAATGCAATGCAACAAATGTTGAAGTATATGACCCACATGGAGTCTATGGAAACATAAAAAAGTGAGTGTGAAGATGTGAAAAAAAGGGAAAAGAGGTAGCCAGCTCCTACTAAAGCAACAAAGAAATCAAAAATCTAAAAGAATCTCTGATTTCTTACATTGCTTTACATTTTGTTACAATATTGTAATCCAATATTTAATAGTGTTAAGTATTAACAATAGTACTTTTCTTTTTATTCAACACGTAAAGGTAAAGTAATGCATAAAAGCATCTTGACCTTCACCTTTATTAACCTCAGATTTACTATACCAATATTTTTCCAACAAAAAGTTTACCATATTATTCACTTTTTGCTCTTATTGAATAGTACTAATGACTGCAAATGAACAAAAGTTTCTTATTTTTACCTTGACCTATTATCTAAAAATTAGTTGGATATATCACATTGTTGTAAATTGTGATTTTTCTTCTAGCTTAAGTAATTTATAAAATGAGGTTTTTGTTATGTAGCTGCAGGTTCAAAGTTTAGTCCATGGTTTGTTACTTGCTGCTCAAACGTTCACATATGGGTGAAATTTCGTATAGTCATTAAGCCGTTGATAGAGAACAAATGGGTCATATACTTTGACAGATTGAGAACTTGAAATCTCAACCGTCCAATCTCGACCAATGGTTGAGATCACTAACAGGAGTGATGGCTAATTGCAAGTCAATTAATTTTATTATATCAAAGTGTAAGTTGATCTACTGTCGGGATCGAGCGCAAGTGCTTGGTGCGCAATGTGTGTGAGTGATCTATTAGTATCCTCCTACTGGAGGCTATGGTGTTTAAAACAACAAGAATTTATACTCTTAGCAATCTATGCTTTTATTATTTCTTTGACAGAACGCAATCTAAGATTTTATTCTTTCAATTGTTTTTCATTTCTATATCTTTCACATCACGTGGATTTCTTCCCTCATTTCACAATTATATAATCTTTTCCATATTATTAATAAACCGTGCTTAGAACTTTCACCATAACTCAAACCACTTGATTTTTATACTTTTTAAATATTGTTATACTTTTCTTTGGCATGAAGAAATGAAACGGTTCTTTCTTATATATACACTTCATCCCACAAGACAATTTGTATATTCAATAAGTTTTATGTGGCAAAATTCAGAATCTTCTTTTTCCGTTGATAGATTGACGTCCGTTCTATATGAGTTGATATATTCCAATTAAAATGATCAAATATGACGATTTTACTCCTTTGTACATCCATGCATGGTTTGCTATAATGCATTGTACTCAAAACAGTGTCACCAACAAATCACATTTTGTGTTGTTCCTCTGCTTGAACCATTTGTCGTCGATTCTTAATAACTTTTGGTTTATTTAAAAATATATATTTTTGTTCGTAAATATTTTTAGACCATAACCTAGGAGCTTTTATCTAAAATGGCTACCTTGACAACTTCGAGTCGTTCCAGGGAAGGAATTGCGACCGTCTACAATTGTAATTTTTCGTAGTTATAGATAGTGGGTCGTTCAATCTCAATCAAAATCAGACGAATTACATTTCAATTGGGTATTTTGATTCCAAATACAAAGTTGGAATGTGTGTAGTCTAATTTTAATGGTTGCAGTTTGTGACGTGTGACTACATCAAATGGTGAAAAAAAGCTATGTATTAAATTCAAATCCATTGGATAGCATCATTGATTATGATAAAACTTAAACACGTACAAACTTAACCTTTCCATGTATTTTGCAACTTTAACCAAAGGTGCTTTAGATTCCTTTCGGCTACACATTGTTTTGAAAAAAGCCATATTTGTTTGACCAATCATTACTCTTCATTTTGTCAAAGTTCATGGTTGTAGAAGAATATAATACTACTCTAGAAGAAATCCTTTCACCGTTATGTCAGGTAAATGCTGAAAAAGAGTATACGCAAGAACAGGTTTCTACCTTTAATTTCATCAACTCACATGCTACTGCTACACAAAAGATATGTACCAAAAGAATGATATACAAGAATGGTAATTTATATATCTTTTAGTCACATGCTACATAATAATACTAATAATGGAGGTTTTATTTCTTTCTTTTAATAAATGGATTAGATCTCAACCCATTAAAAATAAGCTCAGCACCATAGTTATTATGTTCAGTCTATTATATGCACACAGATCAAAATCAAATTGATTCGGTTTTAGTTTTGCAAATTAATTTTGCCAAACTTGAAATACACCAATACAATCATCAACTTAGGTTTTGTTTGAGTTAGGAGGGAAATGATTAAGAGAACTCTGAGAAACATGAAAAAGAAAAGGGAAGTTTAAGGGATGATATTCCTCTAACTTGAATGTGGGTTTATTTTTCTTCATAAAGTTAAACCTCTCTAAGGCCTCATTAGTGATGAGGGAACTCAAAAAATGTATTGATGTAAGATTTTGAAAGTTTTTGGAGGACTCAAATTTTTCAAGTTATATATTTTTTTTTTCGCTTTACAATTAGGTCATAAGCTTCCACTTCTCTCTCCCTTTAAAAATATTTTCCCACACACAGCTGAAAAATATCTCTCCCTACCTTTCTCTCACAACTCTCAAACAACTCTTAAAAGATCAAGCTAGCAAATCTAAAAGTTTGTTTGCCTTCTTCTCAACGCTAAAACAAGCATTTCAAGACAACACAAACGAGTCCTCGTCTGATAGAGGAGGTGAAGTTGAGTCGCATACAAAGGGAAGTAAAGAATCAAAACTAGATGCAAAACAAAAACTTGACCAAAACCTCCAAATTACACTGAAACTTAAAGAACAAGACAATGAATAAAGATTTTGGATATTTCATCTACAAAGTAAAGATAAGATGAAGGAGTGGATGTAGCAGTGTGGCAAATATGGCGTATCATTGGGTTCCAAACAAGGTTTTAGAAATAAAAATAAAATATGTCAAAGTGGGGTCAATCTAATAAAACGAGTAAATAATATCACCAGAAGTTTTGGAAATAATGAATAAACAAAACTCAAGAGCTTCAAGGTTGAATGTTTGATTATATTTTCATCGTGTTTCTACCTTGGAGTTTCTTTCTCAACCATTACAGGGTGCAAATTTTGTAACTCTATTGACCACCAGAACCGCGAAGTTGCAACCTCTTCCTCTCAAACTCAAGCTGCAAAAAAGGAAAAAGAAAAATTAACATCAAACCAAGTACTAGGTGACAAGAATTATTGCCGAACGTGAAAGGTTTAATTTAAAAACCAAAAAAACAAAAGGGTTTATGATATACTACCATGCAATAAGTTGTATCATATTCTATCAACTATCATAAGAAATCACCGAAACATGTCGTAGTCAATAGAGTCCCCCAAAGTAATGAGTCTCTCTTCATACAATGAAGGGACCGAGGTTTGAACTTATAACCCAGAAATTACTCAAATTCCTAATCACTAGCCCAGTCCAAATAAGACGATGTTTGGATAAACAACTTAATTAAGAACTTTGGTATAAATTAGTTCTATAAGCAAAGATAAAATAAAATCGAGCTGTGTTTATATATGATATAATTGTTTTCAATTATCATAACCTATTCTAGAGAGCTTATGGAAATACGCTGAAAAAAGCTTATAGACATGACATAAGTTGTTTCCATAAGCTCTCACAAACAGTTTCACAAGTCCTCGTGTCAATAGATAAGCTTAAATAAGTCAATCCAAACAGGGCCTCAATGGATGTAATAACTTTTAAGAAAAATTAAAATGCAGTAATACAGAAGAACACATATTTCATGCACAAGTATTCATTTTTCTGTTCTCTTTTGAAGGAATAATGAATCGTAAGGCCACAAGGACGAGAAATTCCATGCCACTGATGTTTATACAATTCTATTTGCTACTAATACAAAACAAATTTACACGCAATAGATGCATTTAAGACTAAACAGATAACAAAAGAAAAAACTTTACCACTTTCTTCACCCGGTCATTTGCAGCAGGAGTACCACCAATCACACATTCAGAGTGATAAGGGCTGCTGACACGCACCTCATTCATCACAACTATGACGGTCTTGTCCCAGCGGACTGGAAGCCTGGTTACATGACAATGTCATCAGTTAAAAGAAAAACAAATATGTAGTACAAGACTACTAGTTCATGAATCACATTCATATCAATCGAGACAAATACAAAACAATTAGAAAGCTGGCGGTTCCAAGGCAAAAACCACCAAAATGCTTGTGTCATGCAAAAGAAAGAGGCTAACATTTTAACACAAATAAAACATAAATTAAAAGGCTGCATTGAATCAATGAAAAAACCTCCATTGTCCCATGATATGTTACTTAGTAAAGATATTGTCAAATAGAAGCTACAGCTATAGCACTGAACCATAGTGGAATTTGAACAACCCATTATTTTCCGCAATCTGTAATTGACAACATTGTTTTTGGACCAACAAAAAAGAAGTTCCCCTGCCCCTCACATTTTGTTGGGACTTGGGGAACACTTCTAACATAACTATAAACACAAGTGTGAGCCAAGTTTTATCATAAAAAAATAGTCAAACATATGTTTCATTCACAGCCAAAGGGGAATTGTCTTCCCTTAAAAATGAAAGCTCTACAGTCACCCTAAATAAAAGGAAGTAAACTAGGAATAAGGGTAAATGAAAATCCAGATAGAACATATGTGCTACTTTAGCCGCTATTGATGACACTTTTCCACTATCTCGTATATATTTTTGTCAATCACAGATCGCAGAAAATAGCGGTTTGTTCAAATCCCACTATGCTATAGTGCTACTATAGCCGCTATTGCTAACACTTTGTACTATAAATAGAGTATCACGGAACAATAGTGATTTATTCAAACTAAACTACATTATAGCTCCGTCACTATTTGACAACATTGCTCTTATAGAAATTAAAAGACGAATTGATTTTATGGTACGATAACCAAAAATATTCTATTTAACAACTTCTTGTTCTCTCATTTAAGTCCCTAAACTATTCTCAAAAACACGCATTTAATTTCTCGATGAACTCCCGGTAAACTTTTAAAGGCATTTTTATGAGTTACTAGAAGCCAAAACTTGTTTTAGATAAAAAAAATAAAAAACAAAACTCCTATTATATAAGTTAGAAACTAATCCAATCTGGGGTTATATCACAATAAAATAAAGAATTTTTCGGTACGGATGAGAAAATATGGGTACTGATGCCCATAAAGCAAAATTAACCAAAAATTAAAATTCACTTAACTCTAGGGCATGGGAGTTGTCACCATAAAATAAAATGTTTAAAAAAACCTATAAAACAAAGGTCTACCAGTTTTCTAGCATCCATATTATGATAACCAACACTAAGCATATGCAAGACATACAATCAGGTATATTTCTTTCTTAGATAGTGTTGTCAAACAGCGGCGCTACAACATGGGGGAATTTGAACAAATCTCTATTGCTTCACGATACGCTGTTTAGTAATAAAAAATTGTCACATAACGGCTATAGCCACGCTACAGTACTGCAGCATAGTGAAATTTGAACGAACCACTAGTGTCCACAAACTGCATTTGACAACATTGTTTTTATACCAACAAAAAAGAAGTACCCCTGCCCCACATTTTGTTTGGACATATTCACATTATTCAGTCGATACGGTGTTGGGACTTGAGGAACCCTTAGAACATCTAAAGTAACTAAACCCAAGTGTGTATCAAGTTTTATAGTAAAAAGAACAGTCAAACATGTCCATTACAACCAAAGAGGAATATCCTTCCCCTAAAATGAAATCCCTAAAGTCACCCTAAATAATGCATGCCAGAAAGTAAATAAGGAATAAGGGGAAATCAGATTGGAAACTACACATTTGAGCTCTACGACAGGAATAAGAAGCTTATAAATATGAACAAATTTGCATACAATTTCCACAAGCTCTTATAGAGTGGTGTAAAGCTCAGATCGCAGAAAATAGCAATTTGTTCAAATTCCGCTATGCTACAGGGCTAGAGTGCTACCATAGCCGCAATTAGACAACATTTTTTACTAAATAGAGTATCTCGGCGGAACAATAGCGATTTGTTCAAATCCCACTACAATATAGCGCCGCAATTTGACAAAATTGTTCTTATAGATATTAAAAGATGAAATGGGCGTAGATAACCAAAAATATTCTATTTAATAACTAACACTCTCATTTAACTTCTCCATAAATCTCTAAACTTCTATAGCCATTTTTATGAGTTAGTAGATACTAATCCAATCCAGGGTTATATCACAATAAAATAAAATTATTTCCATCGATGAACTCCAAAACAGACATGGTAATGAGCATGCTTTGATCCACGTTATGCACTTACGTTTTAGATAATGCATCAAAGATGTTCTGTGCTTCACTTGTAACACCAACCCCAATCCTCTCAGCATCTGCTTCAGCTTGTCTACAAACCCAAAACAAAAATCACTTAAAATAATCACACATCAACATCGGTAAAAATTGAAAAACATAGGATTCGGATTCGCTAACAAGTCACGATGAATCTGTGGCTATTTCTCTCCTAGATTGTTTTCTCTCTTATCTTATCTATTATTTCTCGATCTTCTTCTTTCATAAAATACAATAGAGTAGCCATGACTTTTCCGCCACAAAGTCACTTAATCCATCTTAGAAATCATGATTGGCCTAACACAATCCCACAAAATCAGCTTGTGAGGTGAGGAATGCCCCACTTATAAACACAAGTTCAGGCCATATTTTGTCCGATATGGGACTCTTTAACAATCCAAATCTAAACAAAATAATCATATATACAAAAATATATTTTTTTTAATGGCAATAGTTTTGTTCTTTTTGTCTGGGTTTGAACTTAAATCCCCCAACTCTTTATTCCTTACTCAAACTAGTTGAACTACCTAACCCCAGGGTCGGACCTTGGGGAGTGCAAGAAGCGCTACCGAACCGAGCCTCTAAAAACTATGGGCCTCAAAAAAAATTATAATACCCACCCCCACTTAAATTAAAAAATTATATGTTACTTTTTTTTCTTCATTACACGTATGAGTTTTTTCTAGACTCTAGTTCCACTTTCTGGACATAAATTTGATGCTATTGAACCATCATCAATTTGAATAATCACTTAATCAGTGAATTTGAAAAATTATTTCATTGAAAGAATCACAACAATTATTTCTTTTTCGCATAAACCATTCGTTTCCCCTTTCCTACGACATAGTAGTGACATTTCAAATGATACCGTTAGGTAAATTTCACCTCTCTTTCACTTAATTTTATTTTGTTTTGTTTCGTGTTTAAAAGTTCTTCTGAATTCTGAATTTTTAATAAACAACTGATCACTTGTCTTGAAGCATTTTAATTTTTTTTTTTTTGAGCAGCAAATTTGACAATTCAGCTTATTTTTATCATGTTTATTCTTCCTTCTTTTTTTTATCACAAAGTGATCTTCTTCTCTTTATTTTTTTCCTTCTGTTCATTTTCAACTACTCCTTCTTCATAGGAACGGCCCTGCCTAACCCCATCAATAAAAATTTAAAATTGCTAATTGTAAAAAACAAAATAAAATAAAATAAATTGATAAAGAGAAGAATACCTAATTGCAAGTTCTTCCCTAGATTGAAGAGCATTAATATCAAGAAGACAATGATTTGGATCAAGTGGGTCTTGACCTTGACCTAAATAGGTGAAATCTTTGATATAATCAGCTTTCAAAAGCCTAATATTTCGACGAGGACCATGTTTGGAACCTTCTTGAAGTACGAGGTAGTTGGAGTCACGATCAAAAGTAACAACTTGACCTTCAAATTCATCACCTAACGTTGTCCTGATCGAAAGGAAACAACCCACCGCAAACTCATCTCCGTTGTTGTTGTTGCTGCTGCCACTTTCCATCGTCATCGCCATCTTTTGTTTGTTTTGACTGATGTTGTTACTTCTGCTGTGTTGTGGAACTATGTTATGTTTGTTTGTATGTTTTTTCAAATGATGTTTTTTTTTTTTAATAGACGAAATGACAAAGCCCGATCATGGCATCCGGCCTAACAATTTTGACATTTTGTCAGTTGAGCTAGGACGTGATGTTTTTATTTCTTGTTCTTACTAGTTTACACTTTAATTAACAAATTTTGCTATATTTCTGGGAAAATTGCTCTTCTCCCATCACGTTTTGCTCACTAATAACAGAACTTCTGAAAATACCCTCACGTGATTTAAGTCACGTAAGTGTTAAACCCAACGTAATTTAAGTCATGTTCGCTACATTGGTACATCTCACGTGAGTTAACTCATGTAGATTATAACTCAGTGTGAGTTAACTCATTTAGGTTATACTTCAGCTTATCGAACGTGAGTTAACTCACGTGATAGGTATTTTGGTCAGTTTGTATGAGAGTAAACGTTTTTTATTGGGAGAATATCAATAGCAACTTTTTATTGGGAAATTGTTTTTTAGACTTCAAATACTTCCTAAAAACACATGGAAATTCCATAATTGCCCCCAGCAGTAGTTAACTACCGTTGAGGAAAACCGGCGGTAGTTAACTACCGTTGAGCCCCATCGATAGTTAAGTGCTACCTCGATCTGGAATTAAACAAGAACAAAAACATCAATAAACCCATTTTCCAGAAACACAACACTACTCAGCTCTCTCTTCCAAATTTCTCCAAACTTCAATTGTACGAATTTGAGTCCAATTTCTTCAAGTAAATCACAAGTAAGTCATTTTCTTCCTATTTACATGTAATGTAGGTTGTTTAGGGCTTTATTATCCTTAATTTTTTTAGCAAATTGTTAGTTTTAGGTAATGTTAGAAATTTGCAAATTAAGTATGATTTTGATGTTATAATGTATGGTTGTTGTTGACATTGTTGTTTAGAGTAGGTTTAAGTACAATGTAGTTGTTTTGATGTTGAATTAACACTAATTGTGTTAGTAATTTGGAATGCACTTAAGGTGTTTGATGAAATGTCTAAGTGAAATATTCTTAATTTTTTTGCATTAATTTTTTTGCAAATATGTTAAATTTTATAATGTATATATGAATGTTAATTAAATGCAATTTCTATTGTATTTGATCTCCACTTACAGTAGGTACTAACTCTCTTGCTAAAATAGTTAGCAATATGTAAATATGTAAATCTTAATCTTAGACTCCATTTAAAATAGTTAGTAATATATACGTAGAGAGAATTAATTTGAGTATATGCTAGCTATGTGTTTCTTGAATAAGAACCACAAAACACAACTACACTCTCTCTTTGTATTGTGGTGAAATTGAACAGCTATGTTTGTGCTCCAAATATAAAGAAGAGAAGAAATGAGGGCCATGCATATGTCAGTAACCTTTCAAAGAATTGTGTGGGTCAGATCTATTGTTCCATACCTTTGGTTGTTTTACCTTTAAAGTATATAGTTCTGATGAAATGCCTAAATACATTGTCAATTTATTTATGTTTTTTATTTTTTATTTTGTTTTTGCATAGATATGTCTGGGGAGGAGGACGAGCAGCAACGACGTATTAGAGAGTGTAGGATGCGCAAAGGTAAAATGGCGACTATCGCTAGCCATCAGAAGGAGCGGCAAGAGGAAAACATGTATGTTCCAAAGACCTAGAGACGTAGGGACTTAAGGATAGGTGGAGAGGGCTCAGAGGTGGATCAATCGCAGGTGGATCCATTTTTCAAATTTTTCATTTTATTCAAAAATTTTTTTGTTTCATTTTAACACCATTTTACCACATTCAATCATTGTACATTTTAAAGAGAGAAATGCCAGCAACACACCTTCTAACACACACTTTTCAACACACTCTCTTTGATTGGTTAAAATTCACATGGGACCCACAAAAAGTATATAGGACCCACATGATTTGGTGGGATCCATGTGAATTTTAACCAATCAAAGGGAGTGTGTTGAAAAGTGTGTGTTAGAAGATGTATTGCTAGCATTCATTTTTAAAGAACAAAAATTATTTTAACACGACAAAAAATAGACAATTTTACGGTTTGTGATTTGGACTAGTTTGTTTTGTTGAAAATCCACAGAATTGCTTATTTCACACTATTTGTGTTTTGCGCTTCTTATGTGTTCCAAAAGCATAAAACACATTTAAAACACTATTTTTTCCCATTATGAATGCGATAATAGGATGCACGAGAAGGTCGGAGGATAAGAGAAGAAATTCTTAACATAAAATAATGACTTTTTCTCCCTTGTTTCCGAATTTTAAATCTTGGATGCAAATTATATATGGTTTAAACCATTCTTCTCCCTCCTCACTTATGTTTTTACGAACTCAAATGCTCTCAAAAAACAAAAAACGTAAACCTCAATAAACCTTGCTAAAATCCTACGTTTTTCTTCAAAATCACCTTTTGAAATATGGTATTATGTATATTGAGATTCTTTAAAATGTCATGTTAAATATTAAAATAGAGTTTAATTTCATTCCTATATAAACTCATTAGTCTATTTAAATGTATATAAGATTATTTATTTAAATACATTCATATAAAATAGATTAACAAATTATATCAGACTTTTGAAAATATCTGACTCATACCTAAAAATAACTTTATGACAAGTTATAAGTCAAGAATAGGTCTTAAACGATTTTACCGAACCGAAATTCAGGTTTTATCCGTACTCGACCCGACTTACTTTCATCCATACTCTCATTCCTAAAATATTGGATTCAACTAGTGAACATTTTTTTTGACAAAAAGTTATCTCAGCGTTATTGTCTAACTACATCATTAGTTTCGTAACACATGTGAAATATAAACGAGTGGAATATCCACGACCCTAGATTAATTAGATCAATATATTTAAAATATGAACTAACGTTAATAAAAACACATATTTCTTGACAAATTATATTTACTGATTAAAAAAAATTATATTTACATTCAATAATTTAAAGAATATTTACTCGGTTGGCATCTTGCAAACACCTCTAGCATAGCTGCTCCCACAACTCAACAGCAAGCGCAACAGCCTCATGGTGGGGAGCATTCGCCCGTAACTTTGGATACAGGTAGCAGTACGGCACCTGTGGTTTCCAATTGTTGGCAACATCCTTTGTCAGGAAGGTATAAGTGTAACATCGATGTTGCATTCTCATCTAGTCTTAACCGAACTGGAATTGGCATTTGTGTTCGGGATTCTGAAGGTACGTTTGTCTTGGCAAAAGTTGTCAGTTTTCCATGTATTTACTCGGTTGATGTTGGTGAAGCATTGGGGTTACATAGTGCTATGCAATGGTTGAGTGATATGCAATTTGACAATGTTGATTTTGAAACCGACTCCAAGTTTACTCGTGACGCTTTTCATTCTACTCGAGACGACATTTCTGAATTTGAGTGCATTATTTCTTCTTGTCGATCTCTTATCAGCTCTTCTTTTACCAACTCTAGGGTGGAGTTTGCTAGGCGACAAGCAAATGCGGTTGCTCATGTGCTTGCAGAAGAAGCCACGTTTCTAGCTAGTCCCGTTGTTTATTTTAACATACTCGATTGTATTGAATCTCTTATTATTAATGAAATGCTATAAGCATATTTCTTTCTTTCAAAAAAAAATAATTTAAAGAATATTTGTTAAAGATCATAGAAAAAAATAGACACTATTTTGTGTTTTTTATCATAATAAAAGTTACACTTTTTAAAATGATTTATTTTATTTTTTTGTGGTGGTCGGGGTTCGAACCCCGAACCTATGCAAGGTCCATACCAACTGAGCTTAACTCACGAGGACTAAAATGATTTAGTTTATTAGAGACAATTATATAAACGGTTTTTTTTTCACTTTTTTTTATACTTATTTTCTAGCTTCTCTAAAAAAATCTATTTCTTTTAATAGCTTATCATTTGAAGCTCATTTTTTTTTGTTACAAAAGCTTCTCATTTGTAGTTGTTTTCTGATTAATTTTAAATTTTAATTTCTTTAAGAATTGTAACAAACAAGCGCAATTGATTTTTTTTTTAGAAAAAATTATAAATAAAAGATTTGATCTTCAAAAATTCTCAGATATTAGTTCAATTAATATATTTAGCGATCGACTACAAATTTTCAAGAATTTAACATTAAAGATGTCTTGTTCCACTACAAATTTTAGGCTATGACCCTATTTCCCGACCTTGTTACATCCACCATATCTTTCTTCCACTCCCTATCCACATAAATGGCCACCCATTTCTCAATCTAATTTGATATGATTGGGAGGTTTACCATGGAAGTGATTCACTTACCGTGATGTATCATGGAACGATATCAGATGGATAAAAAATCTCAGTTATTCTTATTTCAGATGTCATTGGTTTGTTGATTGTTGTTTGTATGGGCAAGTATGATGATTACAAATATTCCTATAATTGTTTTGTTTTGAACAATGTATATACATGTTAGATTTAAAGGGTTAATTTTTTTTAGCGTTGCTTTCAGCGGAATTGGAACTCTATTATTAGCGGGTGAAAGAACTCCAGACTCGACGTGTATAATCCTTATTGAGATCAATGAGTTATCAACATTAACCATGAAAAAGGACAGTCCTGGGGCATAACTACTTCGTCAAGCGAAATTATTAATTTGTGATGATGCACTAATGATGCAACAATGTTTTTTTTTATTTTATGAAGTTGATCCTTTAATGCGTGATATCATGGAAAAATGGAACCTGACAATAAGTACAAACGTTTGGCAAAATGACAATAGTTTTGGGTAGTGAATTTAGACAGATATTGCCCATAATTAGGAAAGGATTAAGAAATGATGTTATTGTTTCTTAAATTGATTCATCCATTCTATGAGCAAATTGTGTCGATGCTTATTGTGAATGTGAAATTGGGGTATCTTCTGTACCATTAGAGTAGGAAGAAATTACAAATTTTGACAAATGGATACTTTCAATTGGACACGGTGATGACAATGCGGAAATTTTGCCCTATACCCTACATATTTACCTTCACCCCTAAAAATTACAAAAAATTCCAATTTTACCCTTTTATCATTTAATTTTGTAAACCTTAAAATAAAACTGGAAAACTCTTGATATTGTTTTCGGTGTGTGAACATCTACGTACAGAAACCTCAAATAGCACATTTCTAGAATTGTAACATATTCCAGTAACATATTAAGATGCTAACATAAAGAGTTATAAAATGTATTGTGAGTTTAAATGGCAATTAGATGAGATGAGAGTCCAATTAAAAAGTAATTGGTCGAATCATGGTGGACAGATGCCAAAAACGAAAACAAATTATAGTTTTTTTAAGCAACAAATTGAAATTAAACAGGGTCTTGTTAACGAGTGTCCCCGGGTCACTCTTAAACATCCCAAATTTAGTAATTATTCTTTTAAAAAGTCAACTATTACAATTTTTAATGCATTTAATACACAACTTTTTATTAAAAACTTTCCATTTAAAGTGCTTAAAGAATGCCCCGGAGGCACTCGTTAACATTTCCCAATTAAATTTTATAGTTTTCCGATGAAAACAAATTGAAGCCGAAAAATCCAGTCAAACATTTCTATGTATCAGATCGAAATAGAGATCTATGAACCCACCAATCTGAAATTTCTAAGCAACAGTTCGAATCTGAAAAGCCCAGTATGAGTTTTCGAACAAACATAATTAACCCGAAAGAAGGATATGAATTTTCCGAACGAAGAGGTGAATCGGAAACCATGCTTGAGCGTTTCCAAACGCAAAACTTAACCAATAACGATTGTTTTCATTTTCCGGCAACAAAAGACACACCGGAAAACTCAACAGTTGAGTGCAAAACGAGAAAGCTTGTTTCAATAGGAGGATATAATAGGAAGTTTGTGTAACATGTAGGGGTGGAAGTATAAATGTTTGGGTATAAGGTAAAATTTCCTGACAATGCAGATGTAAATTGTGAGATCAAGATAGAAATTCCCAAAGATTTGTTCATATCTAACTGTACATATCTGTTGACAACCTTTGATAGACTTTGCATACATTTTTTTGTTACATATTAGTTTAGGTTAGTTGGGTCTAAGGGCTCATCAGGGTCAGAGCAGACCTTAAGGTTCAAAGAGCGCTCATAAGTGTACTTTTTGATCATAAACCATAGTTGTATTCACTTTGACAAAGGAAATTGAACCTATAACCTTACAAGTGAGTCAACTACTTACCAACTTAGTCAACCTTCATTGACATACAATAATACAACTATATAATATATATTTTTTACGAAAATTATATTATATTACAATTAATTACTTTATAATTTATACTAAAGTTACTTTAAAATTATGTTGACTTATATGTTAATTAACTTGAATATACACTAATTTTGTGTGAAATGTTTCTTTTTGTATAAAATAATTTTTAAATTAATTTAAAATAATTTTCTTTATTATAATTTTATTAGTACATTAATTTCTTGTAATTGACACAAGTATCAATGTATCATACCAGTTTAAGATCAAAGTAAGTGAATAGCGTTGGAGAGAGGTATCAAGACACCCACCTTACGTTTGCTAAAAAATATTTATATTTAAGATCAACCAAAGTGAATAGCATTGGAGACAGGTAATAAGACACCCACCTTACATCTTACCCATAAATGGAATTGATGAATTTGTTGTGCATCGGTATTTGAATTGCATTGAATTGATTGCCAAACTTTTGATAAAGGAAGAACAAAGTCTATTTGTCGTCAATCAAGTGATTGAGTTTACGTGTTTATCAGAGTTCAATTTTCGAAATGATAAATTCTTGATAATAATATCTTTACGTTACAATCAGATTATTTGAGCGTTTTTATCTGATAATCGAATGGTTAAGACAAACAAAAAATAATTTATTACTTCTCTATAAATAAGCGTCGTTTAAAATTCAATTTTTACATATAGATTATAATCAATTTCTAAGAATTAAATATAACAATTTTCTAAAATTGTCCTTATTAAATATTAACTATTAAATAGTATCTACCCCATCTATATTTACTATAAAAGCAATTGCTTTACTCGAATTTTATTTAAACAAAATTACTTCTAATATTTCAAATTTTTTTCAAAACTTTAAGTTTACATCATACAAGTTTGGTAATGTCTGGCGAAAACAATTTGGTAGATGTAGATGTTATGAAGTACAAATTTGGTCTCTCCTAGGTTTGGAGTTAGTTATACCATAAAAAGAAGTTTGTGGACCAAATCTTCACACGAGAGATCCAAATAAGGTACTACTTATAAAACAATACAAAATCTCTTAGTATAAAAATAGCATGAGATCACCACTGAAACTACTACAAGTCTACAATATTACAATTCACATGGAGGCAATGGCATGGTTCATAATCACTGCATTACTTCTTCTACTTCTATGTCTTATAATATTAAGATTACGATCCTCACAATCCATTCACCTCCCTCCTGGACCACTCTACCTTCCTATCATTAACGACGATGGTGAATGTGTTGTTTGTTGAATTTGCGGTTACCTGAGGAGAAACGGAAGCTTAACGATGGTGAAGTTGTTGCACTATGTTCAGAGTTTCTCACCGCGGGAACTGATGCAACTTCAACTACACTAGAGTGGGTTATGGCGAATTTGGTGAAAAACAAACACATGCAACAGAGGCTAGTGGAGGAAATTGAAGAGGTGGTTGGTGAAAGAGAGGAAAAGGAAGTGAGAGAGGAAGATTTGGAGAAATTGCCATATTTGAAGGCTGTGATGTTGGAAGGGTTAAGGCGTCATCCTCCTTCTCACTACACAATTCCACGTGTAGTGACGGAGGATGTTGTTTTGAATGGTTACTTGGTGCCTAAAAATGGGACTGTGAATTTTATGGTAGCAGATATAGGATTGGATCCTACGATGTTTAAGCCAGAGAGGTTTCTAAAAGATGCAAAAAAATAAAAATGAATTTGACAGTGTGTGTCTGTGGTTCTCCCTTGGCTGGTGCTAAGTTCAGTTTCTTTATTAGTTGAATAAATTAAGTCATCACAACCTCACATGGAGCCAAAAAATGAAAAATCACAAGTAAACAACTTTTGTTATGTTCCTCTAATTACAAAATAAGTACAAAGTGCTCTCCCTTGCATGCTATGAAGCACCACATTACAGACACAAACACAGTCACTAAATAGGACATTGACACGTCTACGTCAATAATAATTCCAACACGTGTCAAACAACAAACACGTCTTCTGTTCGAAGTGTCAGTGCAACATAGCTTGCATGTATTTCACAAAACTTTTCTTTTGGCTCACATCATTCATTTGGGTAAATAAACAAATTCAACAACTAATTCCACATTGCTTAACATCAGGTCCCTTAGTTTTCAACACAAAAGGGTCAATTCTTACCCAAACCAAAGAAAATATAGAAGCCAAAAGCACAGACCAAATGACAACAAGAGTTGGTGTTCTATTCTGTCTTCCCATTAGTCCTTTAAGGAAAGGATAAAGATGAGCAATAACCCATGAAGAAAAGAACAGTTTCCCAATCAATGCTCCCCATTCATGTTCACCACTATTTATAGCATCTGTGAAACCAGCAACAATACCAATAATGTTGAATATAGTCACTGTGGTTGGAGGTATCAGTAGTACTGTCCATCTAATTGTGTACAGTTCGTTAAACTCGCCATCATCGTCTGGTGCCTTCGATACAATGTTGAAATGTGCATTAAATCTACCAAGGAATCTTCCCATTAGGCCTTGTACAATTGCAAAGAGATGTGCTGATATACTTCCAATGACCCAAAATTGTTGATTTCTCCACCATTCCTCAAGACTAACTCCACTCCATCTCAATTCAAGAATAGAAGAGGCGAAGATTGAGATGAATAGAGAAATGAATACCAGACTTGCAAAAGTTCCTACCTGAACAATATTATTTGCAAACACAATGAATAATGGCTTCATTAGTTAATAATAAGAGATTAAGGGACTATTTGGTTAAACTTAATTGAACTTATAGTATAAGTGCTTGTCATATAACTGTTAATATATAAGCTACTTCTATAACCATGGATAAAATATAATCAAATTGAGTTCATGAAGTTATAAACTGTTTTCATAAACTATAAGCTGTTTTCATATAATTTATAAGCCGAAAACAACTTATGTAAGTTGTATAAGTTGTTTTCATAAGCTTTTCCAAACAACCTCACAAGTACTTATGAGAAGTATGAACGTTGTGACTATGTAAAACTTTTTTTTACCATGCTTCATTCCATGATATCACTTTGTTATATTAACTTTTAAAATACCTCAACAAATATCTACATCGACATTATTGAATCCCTCATTCATGTATAATTTTTATTTATTTGCAGTGACAATGTATAAAATAGAAGGAAATTGATTACCGATGGTGTGATGAATTTATCAGTGAGCAAGCAGACAGCCGGAACAATACAATATATTATGAGAGGTAATGCACTAAAAGGGTAGACAGTGCTGTTAATATAGGCAATCCTTTGGAGCAGCTTGAGTCTTCCTTCTTTAAAACCATACCATATTGGACAGTGGCGGCTGAATAGGATCTCAAGTGATCCTACTGCCCATCTAAGAACTTGGTTAAGTCTTTCTGTAAGATTGATCGGGGCTGTTCCCCTAAAAGGAGCTCTTTTCGGCATGCAGTATACCGATCTCCAACCACGAGTATGCATCTTTAAACTTGTTAGAATATCTGATGCTATAGATCCATAGCTCATACCAACCTGTTGATGGAAAAAGTGTATTCATAACAATTTATATGGTTTAACAGTTAAAATATACACCTAAAAGGTCTTAAGACACCTAAAAATTGTACTGAACTTGTGTGTTAAAATATTACTTTTGTTCTATAATATACCTCGTATCCCCACAGTGTCCGGTCCTCGTAGCTACAACTCATGACATGAATGGCCTCTTTAAGCAGGACTTCTTGAGTTGAAGAAGGATCTACACCACCTTCTTCTGTCAATGAAGAATTCATGAAGAGTGTAGACTTTCCAAATTTATTTTCAGTATCCTTATCTAATTGCAACGGCTGCTTCTCTTCATCGGTTGCTTCTGTTAAAAGAAAAGTAATTGTTATATACATGAAAAGGGAAAATAATTTAATTTTGTTAGTTTTTCAAGTGAAATTATTGTCACCTATAATGCTCCCATCCTCTTCATTTTCATCCTGTTTTGAGTGAACTTGTACGACTCGAGAGCGTTTTGACGCCTTAGGAGGATCAAAGCCATTTAAAGCTTTCCTTCTGAATATACAACCTGATCCAATATAAACAGGTCCTTGAATTCCATCTAGACACCTCAAGTTGATCTGCAGAAAAACAAAATAGAAAGGGTAACATGTCATTGTCAAATTCCATTCACACAAATACAATTAAGGTTGCCTATGAAGCACTGATACAAACACAAACACCATACACAATAATGACACTGACATGTAAAAACTGGTAATAATTTAAGAAAATGGAAAGACTGAATGTAACCACGTAGCATATCAGGTAGCAAATGAATTTAATCTGTGAAACTTACATCAAATAAAATAGTGTTTTTGTTGGCATAACGATCATTCCTATCAAGACTATCAAATCTTAGTGGAAACTGAACAAAGGCAATACTATTTCCAAGTTGAATGTCCATAAAGAAACACATGGCTTCTCTCACAACTTTGCTGTAATTCACATAATGATTGCAGTCCAAGTTGAGCACAAAAGGAGCATTGCTCAATACTGCCGATACGCGAAGCTGAATAGACAGATTAAAAAGATTAGTATGACGAATTTTGATCAGAAAAAGTCAATCAATGTAATGTTGAAATCGAAATGTAAATTACCAAGGCGTTCATTGCACCGGCTTTTGTGTGATGTTGAAATGCAGGTCTTTTTTCTCTAGAAATATAGACAAGAGATGGAAGTTCATTTCCTTCACTGTCTCCTCCATTGTGACCAAGAAGTATTTGTATCATACTTGGATGATCTTTTGTATTGTTTCCTGGCCATGGTGTTTCATCTTTCATACTCCAACCTTCTGATGGAACTCTCATAGATTTAGCCACAAGCGCATTTATTCTCACCTTAAACTCTTCATATTCTCTCTGTTAGAAAAGTAAGGGGACAATGAAGCTGCTGTAGTATTCTGTTGTATATTGTATACTCTAATAAAACTAAAAAGTTATTTGAAATCAATTTGGAACAACAGAATTTGACAACTTTTTAAATGGTTGTTGATGAAAACTTTGTTGTCCCAAATTGATGTTCAAATAACATTTCTGTGATTTAATGCATGCTATGATACTAACCTTCATAGCACGGCGTTCTTTTACGTATGTGGGTTGAAGCTTATCCTTAAGAAAGTCTATCTTCTCAGAGAAATACTTCTCAGGTGCTCGTGGCTCTGTAGAGAATTGTTTACAGAAAGGTACCCATTTTTGCGCGAATTCAGCTGTTTCTTGAAGAGCTTCAAAGGTGAGCATGGAAGCACCGTCATCAGAAACGTAACATGAAATTTTGTGTGCAGGATAATCTAGTGCCAAAATTGAAAGAACAGTATTTGCTGTAACAAGAGGCGGTTCCTTGATTGGATCTGCGGTTGTTATAAAGATATCTATTGGAGAAAGCATATTAGGCTTGTTTTCCGGCTCAAACCTGCATTACAATTAGATGTCGAGTTCAAATCCCTTCCGAAACAATAGTTGTGAAAGTTAGTTAAACCAGTTAGTTACACAAGTTAGTTGACTATACAAGTCTTATGTACCCCTTGATGTAATTCATTATTTCATGATCAACATAATTTTCATCTACTTTTCTCTTATCTGTGGCTTCTATTGCACATAGTAATAGAGGCATTCTATCTCGAATAGTAATCGAGACAGTTATAAAATTGTCATTCAGAGTACAAGTAGTAGAATGAGATCAACCATATGAGAGTAAAATAAGCTTCAGGACCTGACTGAAAGGCGGTCAAGGTATGTCTCGCGATCGATGGGAAACCATTTGGGAATCTGATCAACTATCCATGACAATGCAAGCCAGATTTCACATGATACTGATATGAACCAAAGTCCAATTGCATCAGGTACTGGATGGAAGATTCTGTACTCAAAGAAGAGTAATAGAAGGATTAGCCTAGCCACAACCATCATTCTATAAGGACTGAGTCTTCCTGAAGGTATTGCTACTTTCCTTGATAGTGGCTGTCTAGTTTCATCTTTCCTGCATGCATCATGTTACACAGCACTAATTAGTCATGTTTGAATAAACAACTTAAGTGCTTAAAACATAAGCGCTTATCATATAGTAAGTCTTTATGTAAAAGTTATTTCTTTAACAAAAAGATAAAATAAAGGCAGTCTGTTTTCATATATGCTATAAGTTGTTATGTTAATCTACCCTGAAGAGCTTATATTGATAATCTGAAAATAGCCTATAGACGTGCTATAAGCTGTTTTCATAACCTCTACAAAATAGTCTCACAAGTGCTTATGCCAGTAGATAAATTCAAATAATTCAATCTATGTAGGCCCTAATAGTATTAGTATATGATGATTTTCCTGTGTAAATGACACATGCTTATTTCTTTAGCAAAGGATAAAATAAAGTCTAAATATTTTCATATTAGCTATAAGCTGTTTCATAAGTTGTCTCGAACAATCTTACAAGTGTTTATGATAATTTTCTAGAGTAAAAGACACAGGCATATATCGTTGTTAAGAGAGTTAGATCACAAGTTTCCTAATTTCATGATGTATGACATACATACATGGCCTTTTCTGGATCAACCGCGTCAGTTTCGATCAACAGATTCCCTTGCTGCTTCCACTCATCTGTTTTCTCCTTGTTATCTAATTTTGCACCATCTGCTTCATGAAGATCAACATGATAGTTATATTTACAATAAACAAGCACCTGTTTTTATTTATATATTCTTAATATGTTTTTTTCTCTTTACTTTTTGTCAAGAATAAAATCAAGGCTACTGCTTCCTCATAAAAAAGATGCATAATTTCAAATTGCAAACCAAGAGGGAAAAAAGTTGAAGCTCATTGAATTAAATTAATTAATCATATGGTTCAGCCTAATTAAATTTATAGGATAACAAAACATACAATTTTCTCCAATACTGTGAGAATATAGGGGTTGCTCCCTATATTTTGTATCATCATCATCAATGCTATTCATATTATCTTCATGCATAAGCTTGTACTTTTCCTCTTCCATTTTAAATTCTTGTTCAATATCATCCACATCTTCTTCATCTTCATCTCCCTCCACTCTTGGACTTCCTTTTGCATGACAAGAAATAACAATAAAAAAGAAAGTTATATCATTAGAGAAATCTATGTATAGTTCTATACTATGCTATATATGAAGCTCATACACAAACACATACACATACCAGACACGACACGACACTGACATTGAAACTAAATGTGATTCAACGTAACCACATGTGTTATTACTGTATGTATCAGTGTTGGACACGCTATCGATCCTACCTACATAGATGGTATGTATATTCATTCTTATGTTATGTTTATTATTTTTTATAAAGTTTTTTGGATTTGATTAATTTTGAAAATACCTTTGATACGCTTGTATCTTGTATGGCATTGAGGGCAATTTTGAGAGCCTTCTTTCCTTTCATACTCATAGCATGGCCTGCAAACAGGGAAGCCACACTCTTCACAAGCTACAAATAAGTCTCCTTCTACTGTACGCCCTACAGAATCACCACATATCTCACAGTCTTGACCATCCAAGTTTTTCACTGCCTTAGGCTGCATAAACAAAATTTAATTAGAATTGTATCTGCAACAAAATATAAGCAAAAGAATACGTATTTTGTCGGGTACATGTACTTGTTCTAAAATGGACCTAATACATGTACTTTTTTGCTTATATTTTGTACCGAACGAGTACATGCTATTAAAAAAATAATATACTATTATACTAGTCTCTTTAATTATAAGCCTTTTTTTAGAAAAACAAATGTTTCTTTGAAAATAAGTATTAGTTTAGATTACTAGATATATTTATTATTTATTGATATTACTAATTTGTTGAGGCAGATGAAAAGTCGGAGCTAGACACTTGACATATTTACACACAAAAATGTATGCTAGTAACATCCACACACAAAATGAACAACATTTTTCTATAAACAATATGAACATATTAAATATATGATATATATTTTTCTTAATAATAGACTACAAATAAAAAAAACAAAGGGCTTATAAAAAAATGGAGGTACTAATTAACATGTGCTCCTATTTAATATATGTATGGTTTACCTCATTTTGTTTTTGGATGACCACAAGTTCATTGCTGTTAAGAGACCCTGCAAAAAGACCACTCTTAGCTTCCATGTTGAGTGTGCAAGGGTGGAGAATGGAGATATATTGCTTTGCTGCAAGTATATATATGTATGAGTTATTGAGATTGTGGTTAATTTACATATTAGTTATATATAATAACTCTTGTCGTGAAATAAGGAAAAGCATTGAGGTGCTTGTTTTAATTTCATGTGTCACATAAAGTTACTATTGTTAGTTGTGGGGTTACAATTGATTATTAGTTGAAAACATAGTGCAACTTAATTTATATTGAAAGCAGGATACGATTTGCCTTAATGAAATATATAGCTTAACGCAGGAAGCCAGATACATCTGTCTGAAGTGGACATGTTTTTTTGTTAAAGGTTATTGTTTATTTGAAAATGTTAACCGGTGATTTTAAAGCATTCATGGGGTTTGCATAAAACTAATGTAATTATTACTTGAATTTTTCTATTACATGCAAACTTATGTAGGTAAGTTTGTATTAGAATTTATACATGTTATATTAAATATATAACTTTTTAATAAATATTTACACTAACTTATGTTTTAAAGGCACATGTTAAATAATCTAAAAATAGAAATATTCTCTTAAATTTTACGCATTCTATTTTTGATTAATTAACTTGTGTCTTAATAACACAAATTAGCATTTTTCTTTCATAAATAATTGTTGTTTTTACAATAAAAAGTTGTTTTTTTAACATGTGCATATTGCGGAAAAAAATGTGTGATGTTAGACAAGTCCTTATTAATTTGACAAATAATTGACTTATATTTTCAAGATACATATTTTTTTAGGAGTTAATGATATGTATACAACCATTTTATAACATTTTTTTGGACAATCTTCTTCTCTCTTCTAATTGGCCAAAAACAATGGAGAGAGAGAGGAAGAATACAATAAGAATATGAAAGATTTGTTTAAAAATTGTCTTAAAATGATTATACAAATCTATTTTATTTTTTATTTTTTTAGAGAGTTCTTAAACAATTGTCATAAGACAGTTGTTAACATGATTTTTATTTATTTTTGAACGTAGAAGTTATTCTTGAATTGAAAACTTGTTAAGGTTAGGTTTCAGTTTCATAATGTTTATATGTAGGTACAACTGTAGAAATTGACACGCTGACTACACAAAAATAATAGTAAGAGTGAAATGATTTTCTCCTGCTTGATAAAAATCACAAAGTTGTTGTAAAAAAACAAATCACAAAAACCGTCTTAGCGTCTACTCGAGGATTTGTCTCATAACCAGGATTGACCCAAATGTAAGCTATTAATTTCCTGTTTTAGGTTCAGAAACAAAGAATTATTTTTTATTAGGTTTTATAAAAAAAATCCATATATGTAGCAAAAAATGTCCCATATATAAAAAAAATTCTTTAGACACCTAAAAACAAAATTTGCTTTAAATCTCACCAACA
>Ga0315913_1000922_pt1 | contig 29699 bp, 15 predicted proteins | sample MpolsnodulesMG_FD_207736 | JGI IMG/M metagenome (GOLD analysis project Ga0315913, IMG submission 207736) | Medicago polymorpha root nodule microbial communities from Los Angeles, California, United States - small nodules | ecosystem: Host-associated > Plants > Roots > Nodule | place: USA...
AAATACTAATAAAAAAAAAAAATATAATATATATATATATATATATATATATATATATATATATATATATATATATATATATATATATATACATATCACTTTATTCTTTATTACAAGGTGTATACGTCCATAAGGGGTGTGTGTATACACAAGATATTTTCTTATTTTTAAGTAGTAATTGGGCATTGATTGTATTGTATATCACATTGAGGCATACTATTTGGTTTGCTACAAGGGGATTTGGAACGAACATGAGAAATAATACTGTTTTTCAGAGGATAAATTTTTAAGGAATCCGTGTTGGAGGAGAACATTAAATTTATGTCTTGATCATGGTTGGGAAAATGTAATCCTTGTATTTTTTAATTGGTGGTTTAATCCCTTCGATTGCATGCATGCACCTAAGATTATCGTTGTAAGGGTTGGAATATCCGTTATACTGTCAGTAACAGATATATATTTTCTTGTAAATAACATTTTTTTTAGTTGTAAAGAACATATCTTAAACATGCTACTATGAGCTAAGTTATCACTACTATAAAAAAGAAGGCAGATCTAATTAATGATGAAGGGTTTTCTCGTGAGACCTTAAAAAGATAGCGGCTTTTATTATTTTTCTAACCAATTCAGAGGTTGGATCATAAAAAGGATTTATGTATTATTTGTACGTTTCTAACTAAAATGTAAGCATGCATGCACTTTTATTTATTTACATACTCTATTCTTTACGTTAACAAGCATATCTCAGTTTTATCTAAAAAAAACATATCTTAGTTTGATGATTTGATCCAATCACTGTAGTCATGATTATCAATACTTAACCGGACATTATTATTATTAATAATAAAGCAATAATTGTTACATACTGCATGATCTTGTTTTCCTACTTTGTAGTATATGTAATTTTCGATATATTAATAAATTGAGAAAACAACTTGTACCAAATAAAATAAGAATTGATGAAGGAAGTAGGAGTATTATTTAAGTGTGAGTCTACTATATATATACATGCATATAATAATAAGTTTGGTAAAAAAAGAAAACAAAATCTGAAATGTAGGCCATAAATCCCAACATCAACAATGATACATGATATATGACTTCCCTTCCATGATCATCATATAATATAAAAAATTATTCAAATAATGGAATATGTTTACGTAGAATCACAAGGCAAGTAATGGTTGAAAGGAAAATGATATAAAATGAAAATGTAAACATGTTAATGTCGCAAAAGCTTATCTCACACACACTTAAGAGACAAAAAATATAGGTGGCAACAAAGGATGGTGTCATTACTCATTTGGACATAAACGTGTTTGATTCGTGATGACACCCAACTCCTGACCGTGACCTTTGTCTTTGCCCCATATCTGCTCTTCCTTTTTTTTTCTTCTTCTTATGCTTTTCCTTTTTCTTTGATTTTCATTTTCTCCTCAATTAATTATTAATAATAAATTAGAAAAGGATTTTTTTTTATTTGTTACCTTTGTCTTTTTGTTTTATTACACTATTGCCCCTTTTAAAATTCTTGAACGATACTCCTTCTCCACGTTCTTATGCTTTGCCCGTGTACCAGCAGGTCCAACACACACTCAACTTATTTTTTTTTAGGGGAATCTTTACTTAATTTGTCTCAACTCTAAAATCATACATTGTTGTTTAGAAAAATATTAGATGAACACCCTTTATTCATACACTCTATTGTATACCACATGCATTATGGACATTTTGATAATTTCATCTCACAACCACACTTTCTCTTCTATTTTGTGTGGGGTTCAGGTTGCCACATATCAGATTTTTATGTGGGTGTAAGAGGTGTATTGCCACATGAAGGTGTACATGTATCACCACTGGTTTGTTTATAAGTTTATGATTGTTCCGATTGAACTCGAGTACAGCAGAAAGGGTTGATCTCCTTCAATGTGACAAATTATCTATAGTGTTGATTAACAAGGTGTTAGTGTGTTTGATTTTAAGCTTAATGGGGTCAAAATTAATTTTAAAGATGTAGAATTGATTATAATATGTTGATTTTCTCTTAAATATAATTGATTATGTCTTTAAAATTCATTCCATTTGAAGTTAGAAATTGAAATTTTAACAAACAAGTTTATAATATTTTTGTTTTAAATTTGTAATTCAATTTACTTTCAAATGAATTTACCCAAACAAATATTACTTTATCTTCAAATCACTTTAAACTATAATCAATTCATTAAAAATTATCAACACAAAATCAAACAAAACAATAAACCCCATTTTTACTTAATTTATGGGGAAAATAGGAGGTAATTACGAGGGAAGAAGTGGACGGTGGTGAAATGTAGAGTGTCATATATGTAAATAAGATAGAAAATGCATGGCAATTAAAGAAATAAATTATGATGATGAGACTATAGAAATAGAATAGAGATTGTTGAGTGGGTCCATCCCCGCACTGTATGCTCTCTGTCTTCTCTTCATCTATCTATTTATACTAATCTAAAATCTAGTAGTAGTAGTACTAATCTAATCTAATCTATTTATTAATCACTCGTCACTATAAACAATAGACTATACTAGACTTTGTCACTATTAACACACTCACATTCACATTCACACTCACTCTCAGAAACACTCTGTTTCCTTTCAGATCTGAAACTTCACAAACCCTAACCCAGGTAACCATTCTCTCTTCTTCTTCCTTTGATCTATACTCACACCTCTAAGATCTACTTCTTCCCCTCTCTCTCTCTCAATGCATGCTCTCTTTAATCTCATCTTCATTTCTTGCATTTCTTCAACTTTCTTTCTTTCTTTCATCGCTATTCTAATGCACTCTTTTTACTTACTTCTTAATGGATTCATTTAGTTTTTCTTTCTTTTCTTGTGATCCTTTCAACACTGCCTTTGATTACCTTAGCTGTGCATTCAATTATGGTTATATATGCTTGCTTAATGGACCTTGATTTATTTAAAGATTTCATTTGATTTTTATATGCAATTAATTTAATGCAACACCACAACTAGTAATAGTTGTCATAATTTAGAAAGAACAAAAATGGCTTACTTTTCCAAGATCCTTGGTTTAATTTGTTAAGTTTCATGTATTGATATGGATAATTTAGGGCACTGGAGTTCAATGTTTTTACTCACATTGAATTTTGAGTTTGTTTTCACTATGGTCTTGTTGATTCTCAATTCACATTGTCTACTATTTTCTGCTTGTTTTAATTTTGTTTTTTGCGTCTTTGACTAGTCAAAGTCACTAGTTTTCATTCCCTAGAATCAGATGTACTAGAATTTTTTCCCTCTTTTTCCTTTTGTCTTTTGCTTTGTTTTAGTGCATTTTTGGATTTGTTGAAATCATGGTTACCCATCATGATTTTGGATAGCTTTTTGTAAAATCACCTTGTTCACTGTGATTTCAGTGGAAAAAAACTTGAATTTTGAGTTTGATTTCACTGTGGTTTACTTGATTCCGGATTCACATTGTTTACTATGGTTTAGTTGATCCATATAGTCTTAGGACTAGTCAAAGTTCCTAGTTTTCTGTCCCTAGAATGAGCTGAAACGTTTTTTGTTCCTCTTTTACTTTTTTGTCTTTTGTTTTGTTTTATACAGTTACTTTGTTTTTGGTATAAAGACCAGTTTTTTAGATATTTTCTTTCAAAGATCAGTTTGTTTATGATAGTATTTGATTCATGTAGCCGACCCTACATAGTGGATAAATCTTGCTTGTTGTTGTTTTTGTTCACTGAAGAGATTTTTCTATCTGTTTGGTTGATGGAGCAAGGCATTTCTGATTTTTTTTTTTTGTGGGGTTTGCAGGCTAGGTTGCTCCTGAACTTCAATGGCTGTAACTGAAGCTCAAAACCCTCTTATTGGAGAGAACACATGTGGTTCCTTGTTGAAGAAGCTGCAGGTAACTTCATTTAGTAATTCATCTTTGCATCATTAGAAGCATATGACTTATGGATTAATAGGTTTATGTTATCTTTATTTTCTGTAGGAAATATGGGATGAAGTTGGTGAAAGTGATGAGGAACGGGACAAGATGCTTCTTCAGTTAGAGCAGGAGTGCTTGGATGTGTACAAGAGAAAGGTTGAACATGCTGCAAAGTCAAGGGCACAGCTACTTCAAGCATTGTCTGATGCTAAGCTTGAGTTTTCTACACTTCTATCAGCTCTTGGCGAAAAGGGATTTGCTGGAATTGTTCGTAACTAACTACTTAGCTTTGTCCTTTTATCCGAAGTGCATTACACAATTGCTGTATATATAGCGTTATGATGCATTAAAATAATAAACTTGTGAACTAATTTACTATTCATTTCTTTTATTCTTTCGCAGCCTGATAATACTTCTGGAACTATCAAGGAACAGCTTGCAGCTATAGCACCAGCACTTGAACAGCTATGGCAACAAAAGGAAGAAAGAATAAAGGATTTCTCAGACGTACAGTCACAAATTCAAAAAATATGTGGAGAGATAACCGGGAGCTTGAACCTTAATGATGTACCTGCAGTTGATGAGTCAGACCTGACCCTGAAGAAGTTTGAAGAATATCAATCTGAGCTTCAAGAGCTTCAAAAGGAAAAGGTAATTTTGGTTTATGTGTCCAATATTATATCATCTAGTCGCAGATTTGAAAACTCCATTGATTTCATTTACTTAACAGTGCATCGACAGTTTTCTTACATTGCTTTGTTTGGCAGAGTGACAGGTTGCAAAAGGTTTTTGAATTTGTGAGTACTGTGCATGATCTATGTGCTGTCCTTGGTATGGACTTCTTTAGTACGGTAACTGAGGTCCATCCAAGCCTGAATGATCCTACTGGTGTGCAATCCAAAAGCATAAGCAATGAAACTCTAGCCAGGCTTGCTAACACAGTTTTAACGCTGAAAGAAGATAAAAAGCAGAGGTTGCACAAGGTTGTTTTTTTTTTTTTTTTTTTTGAGGAACAAGGTTGTTAACTATATGCTTTCCTTTGTTTGTAATTCTTACATACTGTTGTTTTTGTCTCACAAAATATCCATGCCTATCACACTTGGAAGTAAATTTACCTTTATCATTTTGAATTCATTTCTGATTGGCTTTTAGTCTATGGTATAATTTATTTTGCTTCAACCATTGCAGCTCCAAGAATTAGCTTCTCAATTAATTGATCTGTGGAATCTAATGGATACTCCTCCAGAGGAAAGGAAACTGTTTGACCATGTTACTTGTAACATCTCAGCTTCTGTCGATGAAGTCACTATTCCTGGTGCCCTTGCTCTGGATCTGATTGAGCAGGTACTAGATACCTTCTGAAGTTTAAAAGTTTGAGCTCCAAAACTTATGCTAACATATTATTTTGTTCTTTTTATGAAGGCTGAAGTGGAAGTTGAGAGACTTGACCAGCTTAAAGCAAGCAGGATGAAGGAAATTGCTTTCAAGAAGCAATCAGAACTTGAAGAGATATTTGCTAATGCTCATATAGAAATAGATTCGGATGCTGCAAGAGAGAAGATTATGGCATTGATTGATTCTGGAGACATTGAACCAACTGAATTACTGGCTGACATGGACAATCAAATAGCAAAAGCCAAAGAAGAAGCTTTTAGCCGAAAAGATATATTGGACAAGGTTGAGAAATGGATGTCAGCATGTGAAGAAGAGAGCTGGCTTGAGGACTACAATCGGGTAATTATAATCTCCCTTGTGCATTTTTTCTGTGTCCGTGTTGTTGGTTGTGCACAGTTTTGGTGAGAGAAAGTGAATTAAGACATTTACTATCATGTTAGTGAAACTTGTAATCCTCTGAACTGAGTCAATTTGCATTTGCCTTTCTTCTATAGTCTATCAGTATCAGTGATTTGCTTTTTGATAGTGCCTTGCCATATTTCCAGAATTACCAAGTTTTAGCTTTACTGCAAGTTTGATCATTGCATTAAATGATTGCATAAGTTTGTCCAATATATCATTTTGGATTTAATAATTTTTTCTTACACAACAATGCAAAACAGGATGACAACAGGTATAATGCAAGCCGAGGTGCACACTTAAACCTCAAGCGAGCAGAGAAAGCTCGGATACTGGTAAATAAAATTCCCGGTATGTATGGAATGAAACCACAACCACCATCAGATACTGTTATTATTAATCATATTTGCTGTCAATATGAAGTAACAAAAAGATGCTACATTATTGGAAGAATTAACATTGTTTCTTTTGGTGTATATGCAGCTTTGGTTGATACATTGGTTGCCAAAACGCGTGCATGGGAAGAGACTCATGATATGTCATTCACATATGACGGCGTTCCTCTTCTTGCCATGTTAGATGAATATGCCATGCTTAGGCATGAACGGGAAGAAGAAAAACGAAGAATGAGGGTAAGTTTCATTGTTATGATGGTTAGGATGACTGATTATCGAATTAACTGGAGCATTTGCTAATAATAAGACTGAGCAAAAGTAAACTTGACGAAATTCTGTTCACTACACAGTTTTACTGACTCGTTTACTTTGTGGACTTTCCACTTTATAGGATCAGAAGAAATTTCAGGAGCAGCAAACCACAGAACCAGAAGCTCCCTTTGGTTCAAAACCCAGCCCTGCTAGGCCAGTTAGCGCTGCTAAGAAGGTAGGTGGCCCTCGTGCTAATGGAGGGGCCAACGGTACTCCTAGCCGACGGCTATCGCTTAATGCTCATCAAAATGGAAGCAGGTCCATATCAAAAGATGGAAAAAGGGATAATACTAGACCAGTTGCTCCTGTGAATTATGTGGCCATGTCAAAAGAAGATGCTGCTTCCCACGTTTCTGGTACGGAACCCATCCCAACGTCACCCTAATGAGAGCTTAGTTTCCAACCTCAATTCATCTTTGTAGCGTTGTCATATTACTAGTTACTGTTTTAGGAATATAATATGTAAGTGACAAGTAATTAGAGAGAAACTGTTCTGAGCTGTGTATGGTATATTTTCCATTTGGAGGTTTACTAATACATGTTGGATTATTCCATTGAAGCCCTTTAGTATGAAAATATACGGTAGTAGTTTTATGAAAATATACGGTAGTAGTTTTGTCTTTTTTTTCTTCTTCCAAATCTTAGCTTCTACCATTAATTGGTTGTGACCACAAATTTTTTCAAAAAAGTTCATTGTTTTTGTCATGCCTTCCCTTTTTTGTTTAATACCTTGGGACGGAGTATTTACTTACTTGTAAAAGTTTAGGTACGTCAGGCCTTAAGAGGTACATTGGGATCAAAGAAGGATTTAAGGGCCATTGATGCAATTATATAGTGGAATTTTATAAATAACTATGAATTTGACGAACTATCTCCTTGTTGGTAGTTGGAATTTTATAAATGTTTAGTTTAGGTGTGGAATGGAATGCATTCTCCTTTTTTAGAAACAAGAAAATCATGGCATTTCATAAATATAATTAAAGATGCAATACAAACTAGAGAGATTTGATAAACTTTGGGACTAGTTGTGAATTGGACTGATCGTGTTAATCATTAAATATGTGCACAACTTTTTTGAAACAAAATATGTACACAACTTATTAATTTGGTCTAACGCGAGTAATTGGTGTGTAGGATGGGTAAATGTAAATTTTGTTGCATTGAGTTCGAATTTTTATGATAAAAAAAAGCTAGGGTTTGAGTTACAGCGAGGAACACCCTTACACCTCAATGATGGCTCCAAAGGAAAATTCAATGAATGCAATGTGAGGATCGGTAATGAGATCTACAACTACTTAACAGTACATCACAATGAGTACTCTTCCCAAGTTCACAGATGAGGGTCATTGAAGATGATACCAAACCTAGGGCTTCACCTACCAAGACCTGGAGATTTTGTGAAAAAGTAAATTCGTACATGCCACATAGAAAACAACTTAAGAATCCAAACACACAAGCCTCAGGAGGTATAACTTGCTCTTCATAATATCAGAAACTGGTTGAAAGGTATGAAAATAGTGTCTTACTCAACAACTGAAATTAATAAATCTGAAGCCTTTCTGATTTAAATAATGTCAATGCTACTTAATATATATATCTATACTCTTGAATTTGATTTTGAACCTACATTTTTTTTAAAGATATTTTGAACCGACTTTTTTTTTTTATATATAAAGTTGTTGATGCAAACAGCATCAACTATACATTAAAAGATAAAAGAAGCAACAAAAAAAAAAAGAAAGGAGACATAAAGCCAAAATCTTTCATCCATTTACAAATCTAAAGGGAAGACCTAATCTATTTATAATGTAATCCGTTCTAGTTTTGGTGTGAATTACAAGACATACAAATATTTGCTAACCTATTAGCATAACAATTACCTTCTCTGAAGATATGAGTCACCAAAAAAAAAAATTCATATGCCTAGTCAAAGCAAGACAATAATCCCATATGTTTCTAATGGTCCAGGGAACCAGAGATACTCGGCAAATAAAGAGGATCCAAATCCCAAATTTTGAGCAAAACAACCTATACATTCAGCTTCAATGGCTTTCATGGCTGCCTGAGTATTTTGAACCGACTTTATTTACCTCATAGCTAAAATATGTATTATAGGGGCCCTTCTCAAGAAATCGGTGAGTTAACAAAATAAATACTCACAATTTTCAACACGAAAAGTACATCTATTATTTTTTTAAAATGAACGAAAAAAAAAATAATCATTGAAATTCATACGCACAAATAGAAGAGTCGAGGTTTGAATATGGTTATAGGGTTCAACTTTGCAATTTCGATAGTTTTACAAGTTGAGTTAAGATGTATATGCGTTTTGCTATAGACACTTTTGAAAAAAAAAATGTTGATTGATTAAGCATGTTAACTTTTTTGGACAAATTCCAAAAAAAAAAACTTTTTTGGATAAAACTAAGCATATTAATTAAGAACTTTATGGAACAAAATGTTAATTAAGAATGTCAAATCCTGTTTTAATTTATTTAAATCTTTTAAAACCAAAGACAATCTAAAAAGGTGTAACGAACACGTCAGCCACATTATTTATTTCTATTTTATTACGAAAATCAGAAGCTTTTTTCTTCTAGTCGAAGGCACAAGAGAATAAACGACGTCGTTTTTGTGCAACAGTTTCTCTCTGAGAATTTTCCATGGCGGAGAACGAACCCGCGAAGCCTTTGTTACCATACCTTCAACGCGCCGATGAATTACAGAAACACGAACCTCTCGTTGCTTATTACTGTAAGATCAATTCTTACGTTTGATTATAGTTTCATGAATTCTCAATCCAAAATAACCTAATTATATTTATGATTATTGATTATTTTTTTGTGTGAATTTAGGTCGATTATATGCGATGGAAAGAGGATTGAGGATTCCACAAAGTGATCGCACCAAAACTACTAATGCTCTTCTTGTTTCTCTCATGAAACAGCTTGAAAAGGTTCTTAATTTAATTAATCTAATTTTGTTTAACTATGCTAATTGTGTTTAATTGATCCTAATCAAAATTAATTAAAATCACTACAAGACACTTTATAAATTTATGACTTGTATTTTTTTTGATCCCAAAGTTACTGTGGATGAATGGACTGACTGCATGTTTAGTATCACCGTGGATTTGTCACGTTACACTGCTGTAATTCCGTAGATGCTACACTTTGTAGCTTTTGAAAAATTATAGTGGCTCATTGTGATTCTGACAAAATGACTGTGATACCAAACATGCACTCAAACATGCACTCAGGTTTCCGGCTATCAAAACATTGTGTTGCGTAGTTAGTAAGTCAAAGGTTTTGAATGAAAATTGAATGAATTGAATTTATTAGATGTGTGATCTTCTGATTTAAGATCGAAATACTCTGAGACCTTGCAGTCAAAATTTCGTATAGTTAGTTTAGTCAGTCCATCAAAACGCTTAGATAGAGGTCGAACGAATCACATCATGCATTGACAAATCAATAGATAGGAATCTCTATCTGATCTTGATCAGCGACTAGATTGTGTAGACTATAGTGATCGCTGACTGCGGCGTTTGCCAAGAAAATCACACATTCATGTTGTTGCTATATTGGAACTTTTGGATCAAGATCAAACGACTCATTTTAAGTTATGTGAATCTGGTTAGATCACTGACTAAAGTGACCGCTGACTGCAGTGTTTCCTAGGAAAAGCTCACATTCATGCAGTCAGTGAGTCAACTTTTGAATGAAGATCGAATGACTCATTTTAAGACAAGTAAATCGCGTTAAAAAAGGAAACTTGAAGTTTGAGCTGTTTGATTTTCATCCGCTGGCTCAATACACTGACTTGACTGCAAAGAGTTTGAATCCTTCAATTTATTATTGTTTACAGTGACTGCGTCATTTTTTAGCTGTAGTGAATCTGCCTCATGCTTGAATTTTGATGATGATAATGTGAAATTTTACATGACAACCTGTTTTTTTCTTTATCACTTGAAAAGAATTTCAGTGGCTGACATTGATTGGTTATGTTTGTTGATTTTTTATTTAACTGTATCCTCAATATGTTTATAAAATTATCTTTGTATTATCGTTTCTAGGATAAAAAGGGACTCAAGTTGGGGCCTGAAGATAATTTATATCTTGAGGGATTTGCTTTGAATGTGTTTGGGAAAGCAGACAAGCAAGATCGTGCCGGAAGAGCAGATGTGTATGTTAAATCGCTTCTTTTTTAATGCAGATATACTATCATTATAATCTTATAATACTCATGTTCCTTTGTTATGCCTATAACTGTGTTGTTAAATAGCAGCTATAGCGGCGCTATATCGCTAAATCATAGTGGAATTTAGACAAACCGCTATTGTTCGGTGAAACGCTATTTAATACAAACTGTTGTCAAATAGCGGGTATAGTGGCGCCATAGCCCTATTGCATTGCGGAATTTTAACAATCCGCTATCCCAGATTGACAGCACTTCTATCAGATAACTTTCTTGGATATTAAATATTTCTTTCATGTGTGATAGTTTTCAAGATATATTTCTGACCTTTTGCAGGAATACAGCAAAAACATTTTATGCTGCTAGCATCTTTTTTGAGATTCTTAATCAATTTGGAGAACTTCAGCCTGATGTATGTACTTCAATGCATTGAATTATTTTTAACAATGTCTCAATTGCATTTGCACAGTTGCTAGTCTGTCTTGTATGGCAACAACTTGGGGCAATAATATACCTTTGTGTAATTGTATTTTTAATACTTCTGAGTTTATTTTCCAGCTGGAGCAGAAACAGAAATATGCAGTATGGAAAGCAGCTGATATAAGAAAGGCTTTGAAAGAAGGAAGGAAGCCTGTGGCTGGCCCACCTGCTGGTGACGAGGACCTGTCCGCTCTGTCGAGCTCTCCTAGTAATATATATGTATGATTCAAAACTCAACTCGGTCTGTTATGAGTTTGATCAGTGCATATAAATAAATAGATATATTAATAAATTTATAAACAATTAAAATTCAACTGTTTATTCCTGCAGGATATTGGGACTACTGAAACTTCTGCTTCTGGTGCTGGGTCAGAATCCGATTCAACACATGGTTATCATAACCCTGTCAACTACCAGAATCTGCCAAGCATTCCTCCTGTACCTAAATTCAACGACACTCTTGATGATCAAAATTCTGCAAACATTCCACCATCTTTGCAGTTTCATGATAGGGTAAATGATAATAAGCATTCTTCCTTTGTTTCTCCATCATCTCACTCTTATACACCTGGAGTTTATCCTTCCCAAGACTACCATCCTCCTCCATCTTCCCAGGATTATCATCACCCACCACCTTCCCAAGAATACCATCCTCCTCCACCTTCCCAAGAATACCATCCTCCTCCACCTTCCCAAGAATACCATCCTCCGCCACCTTCCCAGGATTACCATCCTCCTCCACCTTCTCAAGATTATCAACCCCCTCCACCTTCCCAAGATTACCATCAGCCTCCACCTGCAAGATCAGACAGTTCTTATTCTGAGCCCTACAACCACCAACAATACTCACCAGATCAGTCACAGAATTTAGGTCCCAATTACCCTTCTCACGAAACTCCCCCTCCTTACTCTCTTCCCCATTTTCAATCTTATCCAAGTTTTACAGAAAGCAGCCTACCGTCGGTACCAGTAAACCACACTTATTATCAAGGGCCCGATGCTTCATATTCTTCCCAGTCAGCTCCTCTGACTACAAACCATTCATTAAATACCCAAAACAGTTCCAGCAGCAGAAATGGTACTGTCCCGGAACCCAAGCCAACAACTCCGACATACCAGTATGACAGTAGCTACCAGCCACCACCTGAAAGAATAGCAGAGGCACACAAAGCTGCAAGATTTGCCGTTGGGGCACTGGCATTCGATGATGTCTCAATTGCAGTAGACTACTTGAAGAAATCACTCGAGTTGCTAACAAACCCATCAGTTGGCCAGTAAGATTGTGTAAAAATTGGTACTGGTATGCATGGTGTATTGTTTTGTAATATATTATATCCGTTGTGCATTGAAGCGTGAAGAAATTCAGTAAACATGACTTGAATGAAAATCATAAAATTTGTCTGGAGTGTCTAGTTGTCATTAATATAGAAGTCATTGAGATTGGTGTCTTTGTCAAGGGGTTATGAGAAATGAGATATCTGATTGATGAATTTCAGTTGTCTGTCTGGATCAATTTATTTTTATTTTTAATTGGTCTTTTCTCTAAACTCAATTTAGGTCCACATTCGATCATTTCTTTACCCTTAATGAATCTGAATCTCAGCAGTAAAATTCCTAGGAACGGCATAAAACTTCTTTTTTAAGAAGTTCCATTCAGAGATTAGTACAATTTGGTTTGGTATAAACTAGATTAGTACAGTTTATGACTACACATTTTACTATTTTAGTTAAGGCTGGTTGTATTTTTCACAGCTGGACAGCCACATTTTTATTGACTGGAATTGTCATAAACTCATATATCAAATGAGAACCAAAGTGGAACAAACTGGTTTGGTGAGTTGAAACAAAGTTGTGCTTAAAGCTAGTTTGGATAAAATTTTCAACAAACACTTGCAGAAAATAAAACTTCAATAGATTTTCCAAACGAGTCTTCTAAAAATATGTTCTTCATTTGTTGGAGTTAGCTACTGCATTTTAACTTTTTCATAAATTATTTTAGGGTCTTGCTAACCCGTGCCCTCAAGGCAATGGTTAAAGAAACCAAAAGTAGTATGTTTGTATTGGTTTCAACAATATTTTGACTTTTAAAAAGTTAAATTTATCACTTTTCACCGTTTTTCAATACTATATTTCTATTTTTATCTTCTTATCCAATGTCCCAAGGGCACTCTTTAGCATTTTCTATTATTATTTTATTATCTATCTAAACCATGAACACTTTCCCAAGTCATATCAGAGAACCGTAGTCACCTATTTTGATTTTCATGACGCGTAAAACGTAGTAACCTTGCTTTAGGATCATTTGTGGAATTAAATAAATGCTTGCTTTTAAACAACTTCAAGCAGGCAAATAACTAGATTATGAAGTGATTAATGTTTGCACTATTTTGAGACAGCTTCCGTTCTAGGTGCAAGAAGATAATAGTTGATTTTTAATGCATTCGGATGGCTACGGGACCATTATTGAATTCTGCATTTTCAGCTTAACATTTTTGCTCCTTGAAATGGACAAATTGCTCTCCTTGGAAAGAAGTCCATGGTTAGGTAAATTGGGCGTGAAACCGCTTTAGAATTCTCAAAGAGAGTTTGCCACTCATTTGGATTCCACAATATTTGAGTGATTAGCATCTACAGTTGTATGCGGAAGATATCCGATTTTTGTCATAAATAATTGATAGATAAATCCGCATAACTTGTCTATAAATATTAAAAAAAACATTAAAGTCCATCTAATTAATTAAATAATAAAAATAAAACCATTATTATGGTAGGTCAACTTGTCTTGTTCACTGTCTATTTTATTATACATTGTGCGAGGCGAGGAGAGACAGACAATGCATTAGATTATATAACTTTGTTGTATTCCTTACCTTTTGGTGATTTTTGGCATTTTCCATAGATAGAAAAGTGAGAAAGAGAAGAAAAAGAGAAGGGAATAAAATGAGAGAGATTATATTGCAGAAGAGAAATCGAGAGAAAGGTGGATGATAATTGATAGTTCTCTCAGTAAAATCAAATAATTTTCAAGTAGAGAATCGAAAATTTCAATCCACCCTACAAAAAAAATAGGTTAAATAGGTCAACTTGATCGAGGCATCTCATTTTGTCACCATAATTTTTAGAATTTTTTGTGGTATTTTTATGATTTTATTTGACAAGTTTTTGTCATTTTTTAATTTGTTTTTTGGTTGTTTTTATAAGCAAAATTCAAAAATATTGAAATAGGAAAAATTTGATTACCGATTATATATAAGTATATTTCATATTATAAAATCCGAACACAGTTCGGATTATAAAATGGATTTTATAACCCAAAATCCCATGAACATTTTTGTAAAAATTAAAGGGCGCGTAAAAAGTAGATAGGGTGGTAAAAGTAAAAGTTTTTTTTTTATCTGTCCATCCAGCCCAGCCCATCAGACACACTTTCTTTCCTTCACCATCAGTTTCCTTTCATTCTTCTTTCCCAACACGCACGCGCAGCACAACCTTTCCACCACCGTCACCGACCGTCGTCTCTCCTCTCTCAATCTCAGGCCAACACCCCGTAGCCGCCTCTATTCCTCCCTTATCCCCTCCCACCCTAACTAACCTACGCTTCTCTCTTCATATACTTGTTCCATTCCATTCCACCACTCTTTAGCAATGAGTTTCGGAACTTGCACAGAGCTATCACATTTTCTTGCAGTTGAATCAGTTAAACCTAAATGCACCGCTACAATCACCCACAGTTTTCGCATTGCAATCCACGGTAACAACAGAACACTATCAATGTCGTCGAGCTCGAACTCGAAGAAGAACGATAGAAGCAGAGTTGTTGCTGTTAGAGCTGAATTAGGTCAAGGTCTTACTTACAAGGACTCCGGAGTTGACATTGACGCTGGTTCTGAGCTTGTTCGAAGAATTGCCAAGATGGCTCCCGGGATTGGTGGCTTCGGTGGTTTATTCCCCCTTGGTAACTCATTTTTCTTTTGAACTTGTTCGGCTTATTTCAGTTTATCTATTCAGCTTATGATTTTGTCAGTTCATTTTCACGAGTTTACCTATCAGAGAAACTTGACTCTCTTACTCTGTTGTCAATGCGGAAAAGCGGCGCGGCGCGGCCAACTCAATAATTGGCGCTGTGCGGGAGCGGGGCGTGTAGCAGGCGCTATTTCGGTAGTGTGGCCACTAATAAATTTAATACTAGATACCATACTATTCAAAAAGAAATACTAAAATACCTTAAACATTACTCAAAATTTCATGAAGTATTCATAATATGAAATAAAAGGGATAGCAAAATCGAAAATGGCTAATACGAATTATATTCAACTAGTACATGTTATTGTTTAACTATTTATAGGTCCGGTTTGGCCGCTTTCAACTTTTGACACGCGCTGACGCGGCCTGAGACGCGCCGACGCGGCCTGGTGCGGTGGTCCTGATTTTTCCGCTGCGCTGTAGCGGTCGGTGCGGCCGCTATTGACAACAGAGCTCTCTTATATCTTGTATTATAGAATAGCTTCTAGATTATTTTTTATATGATAAGAATTTATGCTATAAGCGCTTAATTAAGCTATTTGGATTATCAAGACCTCAAGCTGAGATTCATAGCTTTTGACTCTAGACCTGAATTTTAGTAAATTGAAGTCATTTTTTTTAGAATACTATTCCAACATATCCCAGTGGCCCACTGTAAAAATATTTTTTGCAATTCCAACCTTGTAATTTAAAGATTCTTTTCTTTTAGACCTTCCTGACATCAAATTTCGGGAATAAAGGTACTTTTGGCTCCTGTCATTTGGGCAAATCACCTCCCTGCCACATCATTTATTTTGTACATTTAAATAACACGAAAGTCTAAAAGTAAAGAATCTTTAATTACAAGGTTGGAATCTCAAAAAAGAAAATTACAGAGGGGTAAACTGGATTTCGATCAAATGTCAGGGGGAAAAATGTATTTAACCCTTGTTTGTTCAGTTCCTTTTTATTGGATATTTATTTGACTTATTTTGCGCAGGTGATTCATATCTCGTTGCTGGTACTGATGGTGTTGGTACAAAGGTGATGCTTGCCTTTGAAACTGGCATTCATGACACTATTGGGATTGATCTGGTAAACATTTTGGAATTCTGATTTTTGATTTTTCAAGTGTTTCTGTTACTTAGGGTTTGAGTTTTGATTGTTTTTCTCTCTAGGTTGCGATGAGCGTCAATGACATTGTTACTTCGGGTGCAAAGCCTTTGTTTTTCCTAGATTACTTTGCTACTGACCACCTTGATGTGGATGTTGCTGAACAGGTAATGGATGTGCTTCTAGCTGGTTTGGTTTGAACTTTGTGAGTGTCGTAAAAATGCTTATTCCTCATTTGATTTTCTCTTCTTCAGGTTATAAAAGGAATTGTTGATGGTTGTAAGCAATCTGATTGCGCTCTTCTCGGAGGAGAGGTATTGAAATATTTTTTGGTTTATTCTTGCCAATTGGATTTGCTGTCATAGTGTCATGTATTCTTGCCAATTCATAATATGATCAATTTAGGGTAGACAAAATGAAGTAACTAGAGCATTTATTCTTAAAATATCTCTATTTTTGAAAGAACTTATTGCTGGTATCTGATATTGAGGGGGCTTAGCATGAAGTATATGCGGGAAAAGTTAGAGGTATACTTATTGAGCTGTGATTTAGCTATTTGGGAAAACCGCGGTAGAACAAAGGCTGCATTTAGATAAGCTTGAGTTGGGTAGAGGAAGACTTAAGAAATTTATTAAAAAAAAAAATTGTTATAGAAGACCTCATTCTAAATGGTTTTATTGGAATTTGGTTTATCCATGCAATGATCCATTCAAGTCGTAATCTATTAAGTACGGATACGTCAAAATAGCTACCGTATCGTATCCGATACGACCCAATACGCCCTGATACTCCGTCGATATGTTTCGACAGAGTATCTGATTTAGTTATTTATTTTTAAAAAATTAAATAATTCTGATACGTCGTCGACACGCGGGGATATGCTTCCAATACGCCACTTATACGGCTAGTTCATCTCTGACTATTTAGTTTTCCAATAAAAAGTTTCCCCTCCTTAATTGCCCCTTTCTCCTTTAGTTACCTCTTCACTCTCCTTTAATAGATACAATACATTTTTCTATGATTCCATTACTTGCTGCAGCTACATTTTTCTTTTCTTTAATTGATAGTTGATACATTAAACCAATTGTCCATTCAATTGTACGTTGACTACAATTGCAGTTTCCATTTTATATTTACTATAAATGTTAAAGATCGGTGTTATTTTTTCTTCTTCTGGTTTTTACTGTAAATATTTTTTCTTTGAATGTCCATTCAATTTCTGTCAAAAAAATGTTTAAAGCTGTCTTTATTTTAATTTTCTTAAATTACAATAATATATTTATTATATATATATGTGTGTGTGTGTATTATTATTTTTATATGCGTATCTCAAACGTATTGTATCCTATATTTTTCAATGTATGATGTATTGCCGTATCGGATACGCGTCGTATCCAATACTCGTATCGTGTCCGTGCTTCATTGGTCGTAATCCTACTTATTAGGATAAGACATGTTCAATTGCTTATTTGGATAGGACATGTTCAATTGCTTCTTACAATAAGACTTGTTAAATTAAAATTTTCTTGATTTATTGCAAGTGTTCTATTGACATTTTATTCAAACCCCATTAGGTTATTGCAATCTATATTGTTGTCAAATAAATTAAGCACATGAGTATATTAACCAATCTCTTTATTTAAATACATAACTTCCTTTTCTCACACACGCGCAACTGCATGCTGTTATAAATGTCGATGAAGATAATGATTATTTATATTTCTCCTCTAATTAGTTTTATACACTTTTCAGACTGCAGAGATGCCTGGTCTATACAAAGAAGGTGAGTATGATCTTAGTGGTTGTGCGGTTGGGATTGTAAAGAAAGATTCTGTTATCAATGGAAAAGACATTACCGCGGGTGACATTCTTATCGGTTTACCATCAAGTGGAGTTCACTCTAATGGTTTTTCACTTGTTAGAAGGTTGGTTTTGAATATGAAATCTATTATATTTTATAAAATTATTGGCTTACTGAAATATATCAATATATTTTGGTAGAGTGCTTGAGAAAAGCGGTCTTTCATTGAAAGATAAACTCCCTGGCGCTAGCACTACAGTTGCAGAAGCTTTAATGGCTCCAACTAAGATCTATGTTAAACAGGTTATTTATGATTCTTTGCGACATTCTTCATTATTTTATTTTTTAAACTCACTCCCCTTTTGATCTTGAAGTCGTCACCTATCATTTTGAAATAGGTGCTTGACATAGTCAGCAAAGGAGGGGTAAAGGGAATTGCCCATATAACTGGTGGCGGTTTCACAGACAATATTCCTCGAGTTTTTCCAGAAGGTTTTGGTGCTTCTATATACAAAGACTCGTGGGAAATGCCTGCAGTTTTCAAATGGCTTCAGGAGGTAAATTCTTAGAATTTTGTTTTAAATTATTTATATCAATAATAATATACTTAAATTTGATCTTCAAATCTTTTGGAGACAAAAGTGCACAATACTAATTACCTCTCACATTAGGCTGGGAAGATTGAAGATTCTGAGATGATGCGCACTTTTAATATGGGCATTGGGATGGTCCTTGTAGTCACTCCAGAGGCAGCTAATAGAATACTTGAAAACGGAAGTGATACAGAGAAAGCCTACTGCATAGGTGAAGTTATTAGCGGAAAGGGTGTGACTTACTGTTAGTTTAGTTTGAGTGTAATAACCATGTTGTACTTTTAATACTTTCATGGTAAGTTACTTCAAAAAAAAAAATACTTTCACGGTAAGTTTGAAGTTGAGTTGAAAAATTTCGGGTTCATGTTTGGTTTATTTGGGTCTCCCGCATCAGCTTTCCGAACATAAATGTTATGAAACAAGCAACAATTTCGTGGATTTGGTGGTAGTCGGGTTAGTGAAAATAACTGAGTTTTTAGTTTCTTCTCTTTTTTTCTTATCATTTTCAATTAATAATTACAAAACTTGTATAATGTTTTCGCACTGTTCTGTTTTTAAGAATTTGTAATTTTCTTGGTTCCTTTTTAGCTAATTATGTTATATGTTCTTCAGCCTGATGAGAACTATTATGATAAACCTCACATGTTATATCGGTGTATATATTTCCTACTAAATTGCAAGTTATAAATAAACATGGCTGGCTCAATTTATGGGATAAGAACAAGCTCGAAACAAGTATGTTATGATCAAAATTGAACTCGATATCTAAGAGTTTACAACGCTCAGGAATTTTGGAGTTTACAACACAGTCAACACTCACATTTGTCCTAACTATTTGTGCTAGACTCCGATAATAAAACAATTTGTTAGGAGTTCTATATTGATTAGCTAAAAGTGGTACTTAAGCCACGAGATTCTCCCATTTAATGGACTAGTCTTTTGGGGTTGACTTTTCTTGTGAGCTTTAATCCCAACAATTCTAGAACGGAACTAAAACTGTGATCGAAACTGGAGTGGAAACCTCATACTTCTCGTCCTTTGCATCCTTTTTTGTTCCATGCTACTGATTCATCTCACTGATTTCCACTCTGATACTTGGGAAGCTCATCTTTCAGTTTCCTCACTCGAGGACGTCGTGAGTATCCTCAATCACCCTTCTCTTCATTTAATGATCTTGAGTTTCAAATTATTATTTTTCATCCTTGTAAAGCTGCACTATTATGTAAATTTGCTTAAAATTTGTAAAAGATCATAATTTTTATTTATCTTTATTGTCATCTTTCGACCTTCTCTGCAGATGGATATTATAGGAATAGAGGGCTCTTGGTCTGAGTTTGCTGATTATTTTGTAAATTCCCTCAAGTCAGAAGATCTGAAGCTCGTTCTAGAGGCGAATTCTAACTCTGATGGTAAGTGTGAATGAATTAACTTTCTTCTGTGGAGTTTAAATAGGAACCTTGAATAGAATAAGTTGAAATTTGAATTAATTGAAATTTGGTGTATATCCTATTGTGGAATGCATGGAGATGATTGTACTTGCTGACTTGCCTATGACAGTAGCATCTCTGTGACTCTTATGGACATGGTTTTGATGACATTAGTTTGGGACATGTTTGGATAAACAGCCTAATTAAGAGTGCTTATCATATAAATATGTATGCATAAACTATTTCTATAACAAAAGATACATGTTAAACTGTTTTCATAAGCTTTTCTGGAGGGCTTATGGAAATAAACTGAAACACAGCTTTTCAACATGTCATAAGTCATTTCTATGAGCTCTCTGAAGAAGTCTCACAAGTGCTTATGGTAGTAGATAAACTCAAATAAGTCGATACAAAGAAGTCCTTGGTAGTTGATTACTGAATTTATTATAGTGTTGGGTTGGGTTGGGGTAGAGATATTATGATGTCCTCTTTCTATAACATTCGTATAAAAATCTTATGTGGACCTTTTGATGCATGCGGTAAAGAATGACATACTGTTTGTTTTGAGGAATAATTTTATGGAAGTATACTCATTGTTTGCTTGCATTTGTTTTGTTACTTATTTCAGGTGTTAGTTCTGCTAAATTAATTGCTCAAAAGTCAAAAGGAATGCCTCTAATCACCATTCCTCTTACCAAACTTGTGGACTCCAGTGCTAGTGAAGCTGTGTCAAATTTATCCTTGAGCCTCTTTAAGGCATTCAAAAGTATCAAATGTTCTCTTGTAGATGGTTAGTTCATCCTCGTTAATCTTTCACAAGGTCTTGATTTATGTTTGGTTCTTTCTAATTATGTGCATCAATGATAATTATATTAAGTTGAATTATTAGGATCTATCTTTAGATGTGTCTTCCAAAGATATGTGCAACTAATATATAACTTCAACTGGATTTGTATGATCTATGCCGGATCTATCTTGTTGAAGTGATTGACTGTGAACAAAATAAACTAGATATGTGCTTCAGAGTCACATCAGGTATGACGCTTTTTAAATGCTATATGAACAAAAATTATTAAAAGTTTAAATGTTCTTTCCGAAAGTAGTTTTGAAAGTAACGAAAGAGACTTAAGGAAAAAAAAGAAGAAGCAATTCAACATATTAACGGTCATTATCATCTCTAGTTCTGTTAACAAAATCAAAATGTATATTTAGGGAAAACAAAATTATAAAAATATGTTAATATTGAGTAAGAAGATAAGTATCTTAAATTCTTAATGGAGTTACTTCAATTCAATGTATATTGTGCTAAAGTTTTGGCAAGTGTTTCCTGATAAATTTTTTGAACAATTAAAATATCACCAATGTTAGCTGTATGAATCAAAAACCAAAATAATTTTGTATTGATAAGACATAATATGTGCATAATAATATTCATCCGAAAACATAAGATGGAGTTTAGTAAGGGAGAGAGAAGAAAGTTGATTTTAACATCATTTTATTTTTTTGTGAAACTACAATATTGTTTATTTAACACCGCACGCATTATAATGTTACTTTAGAGGAAAAATTGCAACAAAAACATAAATACATGTAACTCCATGTAATTCAATTTTTTTTTTATGACGGTAATTCAAACGTTTATTTAACAAAAAACATAAATACAATGTTGTTCATTTAAAACCGCACTCCTTTTAGATTTGTGAAACTACATGTAATTCAAATATTTACATGATAAAAAGAAAAAGGAAAATCTTTAAAAATAAAATAACCTAACAAATTATATTACCTTTAGGAAGAAAAATCTTCAAACGCGACTTTAATGTCTTATTAATCATCATATTACCTTTAGGTTCATGAGTTTCATCATAATTTAATCATCTTATTATAGCATGTACATAACACTCAACTTGATAGTTTAAATGGAGTCCGTGCAGATTTTAATATTATTTTGTACTACTCAATAATTTAAATCTCTGTTGTCAATAGCGGCCGCGCCGACCGCTATAGCGGAGCGGAGCGGAAAAACCAGGACCACCGCACCAGGCCGCGTCGGTGCGTCTCAGGCCGCGTCAGCGCGTGTCAAAAGTTGAAAGCGGCCGAACCGAACCTATAAATAGTTAAACAATAACATGTACCAGTTGTATATAATTCGTATTAGCCATTTTCGATTTTGCTATCCCTTTTATTTCATATTATGAATACTTCATGAAATTTTGAGTAATTTTTAAGGTATTTTAGTATTTCTTTTTGAATAGTACATTATCTAGTACTAAATTTATTAGTGGCCGCACTACCGAAATAGCGCCCGCTACGCGCCCCGCTCCCGCACAGCGCCAATTATTGAGTTGGCCGCGCCGCGCCGCTTTTCCGCATTGACTACATAGATTTAAATAACTTAACTAAATTTTTTAAACATTCATGCTATTCGTGCATGATTTTACTAGTATCAAATAAGAGAAAAATAATTATGCTTAAACTTTTGTAGTGGCACGTGCACGATTTTTCAGTATTCACTTAAGCACTCACTAAAAAAATGTTGTACTAGTTGTTCAATTGATAGATCACTGCAATGTTTAACTAATACTTGAACCTATGCAATGAACGAAAAGTTATTTTAATGATTAATATGCAATATTTTTCTAAAAGTATACTTGTAGGTATATTGTCATTTCCTTAACCGGGTGATATTGTAAGAATACACTCAATAATGCATTGCTTACTCATCAATATCATGTTGTACTTTCCAACCACTATAACACATTTTTCAAAACACAACAATACAAATAGGCTTTCCAAAACATATACTCCAATATGCACTCTTGATATGTCATTTGATCAAAGGAAAAAGAGCTTGGTTTTGTTCTGATCTTGAATGATTGATTTCAAATAACATAAAATTATATTGAAACAGATATGTAGTTTGATTTTTTTAATTAAGTTTGGAATCATACTTAAAAATATTCTAACCAATTTAATTAATCTGGATCGAATCTTTGAATTCATATGATCGTTAATTTGGTTTTTACACCTCTAAGCGTGATTCGCCGTTGTTTTGACAAAAAAAAAAAAAAGATTTATTAGACTCTCTTTTTAGTTGCAAATGTAGCATTAAAACTTCCATCACATATCTGATAGTCTAGTTTGTTGTCATGGCAGTGGGAGGTCGAGCTGAGCCACACTATGTGTACAAGTAGGTATGTTTTTGGCTTGGCTATGATCTTGGGTATTTATATTAAAACTTGCAATTGTAATTTTGTTTCCATGGCTCGTCTTGTGACTTAGATAGTTTTTATTAATATATCTCTTTGCTATATTAAAATAAAATGTTTTATTGAGTACTTCAAATAATATATATCACCAAAACTAAAATGAATTTAGAGCGTGCAATCAATAATCAATAATAGTTAACAAATGAAAAGATTGTGTTTGGTTCCCTAATGATATAAATTGATGCTGTAAAATTGATTTCAGTTAAACGAATGTCGAATGTAATGCAATTTATGCATGGATGTAATGATGTAAAAATAATTTTAATGATAAAATTAAGGCTTAAATAATTTGTAAAAGTCAAACGCTACAAATTATATATTCAAGTAAAATCAATTGTATTTTACACTTAGAGTTCAATGCATTAATGTTCAATTATATTTTACACTTAGAGTTCAATGCATTAATGTTTTCTATTCTCCAACTAAAATTATAAGAACCTATACCAATATATCTAATAAATGAAATCATAAGATTGATATTGTGATCGAAAACAATCAATAGAATTCCATTTCAACGAATTAGATGTTTCCTAGATTTGGTTCTGATTTAGTGAAAAGAGTGATAAGAACATATCTTATAATTTTCTTTTTCAATATAAATTTAGAATTGAAATATGATTTAGTTATAAGAACAAACCTAAAGATATAGGCCTAAAATAGTGGGGCAATTGCCCCATATCTTGTCGCTCCTCAAAGGTGCGAGAAGATTACAAAGTTGATTTTTAATGTTGTCTACAAATTGTTATCCTTGAAAAGAAGGGTGAAAGACTACAAGATTTCCATCAGACTGAAATTCCATAGGTTGGTCGGTTGATTCACTAATAACAAAATGTTTTAAAAAAATAGTTTTTTGAAAGAAGAAAAATAAGTTGATCGTCGGGTAAATTGGGGTTGAAATAACGATAAAATTCTCAAAAAAAAAGCGTTGTTCATTTAAATTCTATAAGATTTGAGTGATTAACATTTACAGTTCTATACATAAGATATGTGATTTACACAAAAATAATCGGTAGCTTAATCCGCATGAATGATCTATAAATATTTAAAAAAAAATTTAAAGTCCATATAATTAATTAAATAAAAATAAACCCGTTATGGAAGATCAATTTGTCCTCACGGTCCGTTTTCTTATGTGTTGCGAGGGGAGGCAAGATGTATAGAGGTTAGATTATATAACTTTCAACCTTGTATCCCTCACTTTTTGGTTATTGTTGGCATTTTCCATAGATAGAAAAGTAAGAAAGACAAGAAAAATAGAAGGAAATAAGATGAGATAGATTGTTTCATAGAAGAGAGATTGAGAGAAAGAATCCACGTGACAAAGCCATCTCATTTGTTACCCCTAGGTGTGTTTGTTTCAAGTTATATCTATAGATTCCTGGGAATAAAATCATAAAAATGCATATGCCTATGTTTGTTACAAGTTTACTAAAGTTTTGTTCTCGGGTATAAAATGTTCCTGGGAATAGAAAAGTTTTCCCAATGAAAAAAGTGGGAATAAAGTTCCCATAAAGATGAGAATAAAATTGTGTAATTACCTATTATAAACCCTATTTTTAAGGTTCCTTGGAATATTATAATGTTAACCAAACATCTTTTTTCTAAATACCTTGAATAAATTTCCCATCTTTATATTCCAAGGAATGTTATTCCTAGGAATAAATTTGGTAAACTTGAAACAAACACACCCTAATGTTTATTGGATTATATTAAAATCCAAATATTTATAACAAATCTAACTATCGTCACACATCCCCCTCTTAAATTCATTCTAGAGTATAATTCATGTCTATAAGCCATCTGATATTTATCAAAAGCACAAAGTCCATCTCTCTAGCACAATGTTGTCTATGAGAATGCATGTCATTTTCTCTAATTTAGTTAAAGGGTGCTTTCTTTGGTCAATTGAGATATGGTATACGGACAACTTTCACAGCTCAATGGTGAAAAACAACAGTTAAAGACTCAGCCTAATTTGAGTGAAATTTCTCTCTTATCGGTCTTGCAATCTTGTCTTCACTTCACTACAAAATTGATTATGATGTTGTCTCCAACTTGGATATTCATGAATCATAAATTCATCATGATCACTATTATGGATATATTCCATAAACTCTTGCACGAATTTTACTGTTATCTTGATTTTAGGGGCCAGTTTCTTAACCATTTATATGTTTTTCTAATTATTCATAATAATTATATAATAAAAATTGAGGACACACAAAACGCTTATTTTTGCAATAAGTTCAATTCACTCTAGTTCCAAAGATCAATAAAAAAATGTAACAAAAAAAAATCAATAAAAATTGTCATTTTATTTATCCTAATACAAAATTTTCAAAATCATCTAATCAACTATGTGATCATTCTTAATCAACAATTGACATCTATATCATTCTTAATCAGCAATTTTTTTTCATCTAAATAATTTATTTTAATTTTTTATAGGACAAATATAAAGGTAAAGCTATCAAAGCCCTAACTTTAGACCCACATTAAAAAATTGCATGTCTTTAGTTTTTACGGACAAAAAAGACTCCATATTCAAACAAAAAGATCTCATATGTTAAAATTTAGTTTAGGACTATTGAAAACTTAGGTTAGCCCTGGTTCTTCATCTATCTCATAAATATATCAAAAGTCATCAAACAATAAATGCACCCAATCCATTTCCCTAACACAATGCAGTTAATGAACTTCAATTTTTTTTATATACTTTTAAAAATATCACAAAATAGGATAAAGAATTTCATTTTATACACACTTATGATTTTTTTTTACACAACACAGCCCAAAGAACTTCATTTTGAGGAATGCTAGTGACACTCACTTTTGAACACTCTCTCTAACACTCACTCTTTTATTGGTTTAAATCATTGTGAGTGTACACTTTGGAAATAGAACCCACACAAAGTGGTGGGACATGCATGAATTTCATCCAATAAAAAAGTGAGTGTTAGAGAGAGTGTTCAAAAGAAAGTGTCGCTAGCATTCCTCACTTCATTTTATACACACTTTTTAATTACGGCCAAACTAAAGGCCAAAACTCAATTTCCTAATACTTATCTTACGGATCTTGTTAAAAGGATTCAAAAAATAGAAACAATTGATAACTTTTAGGCTTAAATATATGTATAGTCCTTGCAAATAGGCCGTGGTTGAATTTTAGTCCATGTACTTACTAATCCTTCCAATTTGCCACTGTAAATATTAATCACTTTAAATTTTGTTCCTAATTAAGAAACCTTGCGTGTTTGGCATGTGATTAGGTACGTGGCGCTTACGTGGCATGCAATGACCGGGCAACAGACAAGCTGACTCAACTTTTACCACTTGAAGTTTCCATTTTGCCCTTAATGAGTCCAGACACGTGTGAAGTGACCATTTTATCCCTTTCATCTTCCTCCCTCTCCTTTTTCCAGCAACAAATTAGGTTTATTAAAAGAGAAATGATATATGAAGAACCATTTTATAACAACTTTTGTGACAACTTTCTCTCTCATACTCACATTAAAATTTTATTTTCTCCCTCTATTACTTTGGTTTTCGTGTCAATATATATTTTTCTTTGTAAAAATATGGTTGTTTATTTGGTTGTCAAACAAATGGATACTCGAATAACCCTACTCTTATTAAAAAGCCATAAAAATAATGGGTCATCATCATCTTCATGAACACACAACACAACCCATAATTTTTTTTCCTCATAATTCATTATTACCAAAAAATCACAATTCATTGGGTTTGGCTCAAAACATCCCAGACTATCAGAATTTAGCCAACAACACAAAATCAAATTCAGAAAAATTAATTTACCACTCCTCCTTCAACCACCACCTTCGATTTCTAGGACGACGATGAATTTGAAGTTCTTCCCACTCAACCACACCCTGATTTCCAACTTCCAACCACCGATCCCAAATCAACCGATAACGCCAACACCACCACTTCTGATAATCAAAACGTTAAGCCTCAACCACGTTCCTTTACCGTTGAGATCGTTTGCGGAAGTTTTCTCAATTACTTCACTGGTAAAAAGGAAAACGAGAACATAGCACTTTCATGGACTTCACTGTCAAGGGTTGTTGGCAACTATGGATGGAGTTGAAGAGTAGACGTGATCTTATTGCTAGGACTTATAATATGGTGGTTCCTTCAAAAGATGAGATTACTTTTGAGGTTTATATGAATCATGTTGTTTTTGCTATGGCTAGAAAGAAAGCTGCTAAAGCTATACATAAGGATTTGCAGAGGTTTGCTACTAGTATGACTCCTACTACTTCAGAGGATTGAATCTGGTTGGGTTTTGGAGAAGGAAGAATACAGGGGTATCTTTCTAATTTTGCATGTCTCTGGTTCCATTAAGGGCAAAAATATTACTTCCATCATACAATACATACAATGACTGACATATTTGACCACACGCAATAATTGATGGTTTCATATACATTAATAAAATGGTGCTGCTAATTGGTGCCCTGGCTAACCGATGCCTCTGGAGCACCGGTTAAGAAGCAATAAATTGATCGGTTCCATTTATTTTATCTCAATTAATATGAGAAATAATAAACCAACTAATTAAAATTGTATTCAATACTCTCTTAAAGATACGACTATTATATAATTTTGAGAATTGACCAATTTATATCTTGTGAAATAGAAACATAATATTATTTGATTTCTTCTTGTGAATTTTTTTTTTTCATCCCGTGAATTTTACTTATTGCATATTGTTTTCTTTCATTTTTTTAATTAAAAGTTGTTGAAATAATTAAACTAAGATAAGATATTTTAAAGTCCAATAAGTTAGCAATTTCAAAGATAAAACATATTCAAATAAAATATCAAATACAAAATCATTAAATGTGTAATTAAATCCTCTTCAAAACAAATTAGCATCGTTTCAGAGAATATTGACTACAGCTTTTATTAATTTTAATTAATTACTTATTATTTCTCACTTTAATTAAAGTAAATAAGTAAAATTTATGAATTTATTGCTTCTTAACCAGTGTCGGGGGCACTGGGTACCCTAAAAGGGTAGCAACACCCTTAATAAAAATATATAGATCTATTCTAAGCCAAATTGACAAAGATATTAATGTATTTATTATAACCATAAATGTAAAGTGAAAGATATTTGTTCCTTCACAATATTCTAATAGATAGAAGAATTGTGTTATACTATTCGGTAACATGAATGTTCAGATATCTCACATCTTTCTAGAAGAAAATACATGTGAAAATGGTGTAAACCTAATCAATACTACATCCACTCTTTTTTAGGGATTAGGTTTACATCTATTCTTTGTATAATGATGTTTTTGTATGTATTAGTTTTTTATAATAAAATTTGAAAATGGAGTATGTAGTATTGATTAGATAGCGTACACTTAGAAAAATATAAGTAATGGATTAATTAATTTGTATACATCAACGGTTTAAATTCTATTTATACATATCCAATCATATCCCAGTGGTACCTTTTTAATGTTAGTTCCTAAAATATTTAATTAATATGATTTGATTGAATGCACATATAAAAAAAATTACACAACGTGTAAAAAGTAAAGTAATCTCTACAATTTATATGGCCACAGTAGCATCCTCTACTTAGAAAACAATTATTAGTTCATTAATAAAGGAACACAAGTCAAAACGGACATAATATAATGTGTAGAAACTAATTACAGTGAGCAATATATAATACACAAACAATACATAAAAGGGTAGAAAAACAAATGATTTGGAACCTCAACAACTGTTGAGAATCCGTATCCAAAAACAAGATGCTAGAAATTGTGAACCTCTCTTTTCTCTTTCCTTTGTGTATTTTGACTCCTATATATATATATATATATATATATATATATATATATCTCAACACATGATAGAGAGTGGGGGGACAAGAGAAAAGTCTTTGTCGTCTTCAAGTGCCTTTCTTCTATGATATGTATAGAATGGTCCATTCAAGTCTTGATCCATCGTAAACCAATTTCTAACAATTGTTTATATATTATAAATATACAGATGGTATTAGAAATCAATGCACGATGAATCGGGACTCGTGTGGACCATAACATTTTTGTTCTCATTGACTAAAAGAGAGGGATGCGACTATGTGAAAGAACTGTAGTTTCTCTAGAAGCTCCTTGGAACGGTTAGCGGCTCGGCGCTCAACTCTAAGGAAGAGCTCCTCACTAAGGTTATCACCAATGTGAGCATCAACAAGGACTCCACACACAGTCCTGCAGCTGTTGGCTAGAGCCCTACCTACTTCGTTAGCATCATCTGGTTTGTTCAAAACAAGGGGACTTCCTCCTTTGAATACCTCAAGTTTGTTTATGACAAATGAACCATTTGCTTCAACTACCTCCTTGAA
>Ga0315913_1000923_pt1 | contig 29679 bp, 16 predicted proteins | sample MpolsnodulesMG_FD_207736 | JGI IMG/M metagenome (GOLD analysis project Ga0315913, IMG submission 207736) | Medicago polymorpha root nodule microbial communities from Los Angeles, California, United States - small nodules | ecosystem: Host-associated > Plants > Roots > Nodule | place: USA...
TGGTTCAAATGTTGTAATACTTTTTTTTGTTAAGTTTAATGCGTGCCTATGAACCTAATAATTAAGCGTAAGTTGATAGTTGCAAGCCATCAATAGCTAATAATTAATTATGACACAAGCTGAAGCATGGTCTAATTACAGACTTATTTGCAGACTTCATAGAAATTCTGTTACTGTGTTGAAGAGTCACTCTTCCTAAAAAACTTTTTGTTGTTAAGTGAGAAGTGAAGAAAAGATTTTAATTGTCCTGAACAAATTGTTGTTATCTGTCACTTTTTGCTTTGCTTCCCAAAATAATTTATTTTGGAATAAATAATGACCCATGAAGGTGAGAATTGTTCCAACAACCCATACACCATATTAGGTTGCAGTAACGGGTTTATCAGGTTATGTTTAACATGGTTAAACATGTGAAACATTGTCCTGCAATATAAGGTGTCTTCCTTCGACACTTTCTTAGTGGGGGATATTTTAATTTTAAATGATAATTTTTTTAAGCAAATGTCAAAAAAGCTTTTTATGTTGCTGCTTAATATTTAAATTATTAGACATTTGTCTTGACATATATGGAGAATGTGAAGTCTTGAAAGAACATGGATGTTCCATATTTCAAATTTTGACCAGCAATTATTAACTTGTGCTGCAGTACTACGACATCCGAAAGAAGTGTGAAGGGAGTCTTTGCTATGATTTTTCGAACATGGAGAAGTTCCTGAACCAAGGATCAGTTCGGAAGGCACTAGGGGTTGGTGATATTGATTTTGTGTCGTGTAGTTCTACAGTTTATCAGGCTATGCTGGTGGATTGGATGAGGAATCTTGAAGTCGGTATTCCTGCCCTGCTTGAGGATGGAATCAATTTGCTTGTTTATGCTGGGGAATATGATCTCATCTGCAACTGGCTTGGTATGTATTTATGCTTGGCTAGATTTTAGATCTGTTTTGAACTATAACATTTCATACTTGGACCTTTAAGGTGTATTGATGATTTTTTTTTTCCGGTCATATTCAACGAATAGGTAATTCGAGATGGGTTCATGCCATGGAATGGTCTGGCCAGAAAGAATTTGCAGCCTCATCCGAAGTTCCTTTCACAGTTGATGACTCAGAAGCTGGAGTATTGAAGAATTATGGACCTCTTAGTTTTCTAAAGGTATCATTCTCTATATAACTCTTCCTTTTCTTTTGGTGCAAAAAGATGGCAAAGCTCAATCAAAAACATTATATAACTCTAATCTCGAATGAACACACCCCATACATAGGTACATTACATATGTATAACTGTCTTCCAAAATCAAATAGAGAGTTGCCATTGTTGCGTAAGCTATCCATCAATATTATAAGAAATGTGTCTCTTGAGGTAAGGAGTTTTTGTGTTATTTGGTGAGATTGCTGTTGCTGTGTGGCTGGTTTTTTATTTTTTCAAGAGGAGTTCCTTTGCATCAGTACTGGGGGGGGGTATAGAGGTGGAGTTTTTGGTGTGGCTGGCTCGGCTGGTATGCTGTTAGCGTGTCTGCTAGCTGTTAGCAGCAATGCAGTTTTTGTCTTTTTTTCCTCGTTTTCGGTTTGGAGTAGTGAGGCACGGGTATGCCTACGTATCCGGATGTTGCCGGGTTGCTACACGTATGTATATTTTGGCCTCATTATTATCTAGGAGGATAGGGGTGCTTGGTTTTTGTAGGTGTTCCGTATATATGCGGCACCGTTTGCTAGTATTTTCCGTTTTTTCCGCGAGTGTTTATGCTTCTTGCATTTTCTCGTCGTGAATAAATATTTGTCGTTTCAGAAAAACATGTAGAGCCAGTTTGGATAAACATTTCATCAAGTACTTGTGGAGAATTAAATATCGAAATAACCTTGTAATACAAATAATGGCATCTCAAATATAAGTTAAAATTAGTTTCTGCTTAATTTTTCAGAAACTCTTGTTTAACTTTTTTATAGCCACATGTGTTTATAAAAACGACTCCATTTAGTGGGATAAGACTTGGTTGTTGTTGTTGTTGTCGCACATGTGATTATAAGAACTGTCTTTTAGATGCAATCTAGACCGTGTCTATAATTCATTTACTACCAAATTTCCGCATAGATAGGTAAATCCTGACTCAGTTTGGTATTTGTTTAACAAAAAACAGGTTCGTGATGCGGGTCATATGGTTCCAATGGACCAGCCCAAAGCTTCCTTACAAATGCTGAAGAAATGGACTCGTGGAACCCTTTCCAAATCGGGAGCTGATGAGGAAATATTGGTTGCAGAGATGTAATCTCTTCTTGCAATTAGTCTAACAACAATTTGATGAAATGAAAAGAGAACTCCAACTAGTGGGATGTTTGTTCTACTAAACAAAATTCATACCATCTTAAGTGACAGAATCAAGGCAATGCAAGAAAAGAATGATTCATATATAATGTTATGTCTATATGGTGTTTTGGTAAAATCTGATGTGTAGGTTGCTTACTCCCCAAACTACAATCTAATGTTTAAATATAATGCAAACAATATAGGAGTTGACGTATTTCTTTAATAAACAATATATTGTTTAAACGTGTTTCAAAGTTAATAGTCTTTATAGTATTATTTGGGTTGGGTCCAGTGAAGCGACTACACTTCAACAATGTGACGAACCAATGTTCAAATTTTGGTTGGGAGCGGTAATTTTGGTTGGGAGAGGTATTCATGTTTAGCGTCCAACGTCTCGATTAGTTGTAACTATAAGATAGGTACCAAATGTTTCACCAAAAAATGTTATAATCTCAGTATAAGTTTCAGTTTGTGTTTACCTACATTTTTTATCAAAAAATTACATAAAAAAAAAAAAAAATTAACTAATAATTTATTCAAAATCTATAAATTTTACCTAACTATTTTCTTTTATAACTTAAATGATTTAATTTGTATGTGCAGTGAGTTTAATGTTTTGTTAGACATAGATTCACTCACATTTTATTATATAAATATTTTAAAAACAACATACCAACGTGATATTATTATATTATTGTGATTCGATTGAACACATATACGTATATCAATTAATCACAATTTACTATTTAGATTTTTTTTTTGTAGAGAATTTACTTTTTAGATATTTGGGTTAAATATGTTAGTGGTCTTTACATTTTACCCTCCTTTGAAGAATAGTCCTTACATTTCAATAAATGTTTTTAAAATCCCTAGATTTTTCTTCCGTTAGCACAATTAGTCCCTGCCGTCAAATTATGCCCAATCACCAAACGGATTGCTGACGTGGAATTTTTTTTTACGGTTTTTTAATGGATTAGGCCTGTTGGAATGGGTGATATTACCCGACCCATGAAAAACCCATTTCAAAGGGGATTCAAATCCCGAAATTCCCAAAAAACTTCTTCTTCCTCCTCCTTTCTTGTTCTTCCTGCGATCTCTCATTTTTTTTCTCCTTCTTTCTTCTACCCTCGACCTTTTCTTGTCTATCCTTCCAAATCAACATTAACAAGATGTAGATGGTGAATTTGGTGGTGCTTGTTGTTCTAGCAGCCGCACCACCCTTTTTCTTGTCGGTGCCGTTTTGCAGATTCAAACCTTGCTAGATCCGCCGCCATGCTTCGTTCTCCGGTGAAGGGGTGGGGTTGGGTTCGGTTTATGGGTTAGCTTTTGGGGCTCCGACGGGATTTTTTCTAATTTTTGCGAAGAAATATGGTTCGGTTTATGTGAAATCTTTGAGTAATAGACTATTACAAGCAAAGGAATGAAGCAAATCAATTACAACAGGAGTATGATTTGGCAAAGGAATCAATGTTTAGTACATAAGAGGTATTCTTTGATTTAATATTGGGTTAAATATGTTTTTAGTCCCTACATTTTGCGCTCCTTTGAAGAATAGTCCCTACATTTCATTAAATGTTTTTAATATCCCTACATTTTTCCTCCATTACCACAATTCTTTATTTCAATTAGGATTTTAACATGTGGCATGACATGTCATTAATGAGGCCATGTGGCTTCTTCCGGTCAGCAAAAATAGACAGCGAGGACTAATTGTGCTAAAGGAGGAAAAATGTAGACATTTTAAAAACATTTAATGAAATGTAGGACTATTCTTGAAAGGAACGCAAAATGTAGGGACTAAAAACATATTTAACTCACGATATTTTTTATAGAATTTTAAGAAATACATAGTAAGATATATTTACAAGTTACAACTTTGTTATACCGATGATATGGATTTTTTTGACTGGATAACATGACAGAGATTAAACATTATTATTAGATCATAATAATAAATGGATATATGGATAGATATAAAACACAGTAATGTATTTATGAGTGTGCACGTGTATCATGAGTAGAAGAAGCAAACGGATAAAAGAATTTAGGAAAGTTGCAGAAGAAGCAAAATGATGTCATTTGGCGTTGGAATCTCTACGAACTGCAGCTGGTTGAGATGTCACGCCCGAATGCCTCCTTCATGTTCCATGTTTTCCCATGTTTCAATGTCTTCTCCTTCTTCTTGTTCCATTTTCAACTCTAATAAGCTCAACTGGACTCCAAGAGCATCCTCTGAAGGTTTGTCTTATTTGAGTGTATCTATCCATCATATGGAAACATGGTATACCATATGTTCTTAAGTTGTTTTCAGCTTATTTTCATGAGTTGGATCACTTATGAAAATAATTTGACTTTATACATAAGAACTTGTATGATATGTACTTAATGTTATAAACACTTAATTAAACTATTTATCCAAACATGGATGGTCTTGTTGCTTTAGTTTATACTCTCGTTCCTTGAAAGTTGGTGCTCAAATTTTATTAAAAATATTATCTTGCTTATCATGCAGGACTTCCTAATGAGTTAGTTGAAGATTCAAAATTTGTTCCTATAAATGTTGAGGATCCTAGATATGGTCCACCTGTAAGTCATGGTTAGTTTTTACTCATTTGAAATATGATGTTTATCTGTCATGAGCAAATAATTTTCAACATAAACACTTCTGCAGAAATCTCATATGGGAGATATTTTTTCCTCACTTTATATGCATTTTACTTTGAAAGTCCAATTTGAGTTATTTTTTTTGTGAAAGAATGTTCAATCAATCTAACTTAGGACCAAAACTTAGAACGGTTGTCGAACTCATTCATATGTAGCTAAGCGCAGAGGTTTCTTTTATTTTGCAGGCTTTATTGTTGTTGGGATTTGAAGCAGATGAACATTTTAAGGTGATATTAGCATCATCCATGCAATAGGATACGATAATCTTTATAAAGAAATGTTGTGGTAGATTCATATGCTTTGTTAGTCTTGATAAATTTTACCTTAATCAAATCATTTAGAAATGCCTTCGGGTGCCTTTTCCTCGATCTCTTTTTGTATCCCGTTGAATTAACTGTGTGTCTGTTCTGATCAACGTACATGAATTTCTAAGCCAATCATTGCTCTGATTATTGTCTATGCTTTCAAGATGACCCAAAATGATTGATAGAGCAACTCTTCTTGAAAATTTTTATACTGAGGAAATTTCTAGTATTATTGTTTTACTTATAGTATATTAAAAAATGGATGTAGGCAGATGCTTACAATGATTATATAGTGATATCTTTCTCTATATATATCAGCATTCAATTATCTAGCCACTATTATTTTACATCTTTCCAAATGTGTCATTCAATCGTACTTTATCTGAGCTTGTGCAGATTCAACAGTTTTTGAAAGAGTTAGAGGGTGAATTCCTGAAGGTAACAACATCTTATTTAATTCCTTTCATCTTTGTATTTTATCTGCATACCAAGATCAATGAGTAAAATCCTATAAATAGGTGGGGTGGGAGAGAGGGAGATTAATTACTTGATTATTATTTCCAACAGTCTGAATAAACAAAGGTTTTTCCACTTTAATAGCCAAAGATTGTTCCAATGCACAACTAGTTTCAATCTATGATGACTTGTTTGACCAAGATAATGCAATACAGACAGTGAGATTATATGTTTCTTAACAATTATCAAGAATCTTGATAGACAAATTCAGATACAGCACAATCAATTGTAGTCACCAGAAAAACGTCGAAAATGAATATTTGTATTTCCCTAATCTGTGACCAAACTTTTAATGTATCCTAATTTTCTTATATATCCAAAATAAATTGATGAAAAAAAGAGAAAATGTAACATATTGCATTGTAGGTCATCTATTGTACCAAGGACATGCTTACTCGTTCACTCTGGGATGTAATGCATACAACACAAGAGAATTTAGAAGAGGTCAAGGTAAAATAAATTGAGCACCGAGTGATGTACTATTTTCGTCTAACTTCTGCTCCCTCTCCATCTGTTCATGAATTTGTAGTTTCGTACCAACAAATATATGAATTTTGTAGAAATGAATTTGTGATGAAAATAAGCTTCTCCCTTGTGATTTTTGACAGCCTTTTCTTAAGAATTCATCATTTATTTGCATGAATTGTTAAGTAGGTAGTCATGATTAATTGATTATAGGTTTTCTGATATCAAATTTATGGAGAACCATCATTTGTCTAGAGTAATTATAAAATCTAATTTCTAAGCATACCAATCTAGTACTTTGTAGCAATGAATAAATGATATTAGTTAATAAATATCTTTCTAATGTTCCAAGGTCTTTTTAGCGGGTCACAATGCTTCTCTTTTCTGAAGTAGTAATATGCATGAATGAATTGTTACGTACGTGTTCAGCATTTTGTGCCTTGCATTGCAGATAGACAAGTCACTTCCACGAATATGTTTCTTATCTGGTTTAAGCGGAGAGGAGACGATGATGTTCGTTGATGCTTTCCCTGAAACTGGTATAAAAAATCTTTTCGGTGCTGAAGTGTTTAAATTTAACACATTGATCTTATAAATTATGCCCTTTTGGTCTGTTAACATTGAAATCATAATTAAATATTTCTCTGAGTTTGGTGCATTCTCCGTGCATGAATGATAGATCTACTAGTTTAGTTTTCACATGTAATTACTACAGTTTTGAAATTGTTTTATGCAGGACTAAAACCAGCCGCGTTTGCGGCTCTTGTTCCCAACAGTGCTAACAAACCACTATATGAGTTGATAGAAGAAATCACTGGAGATCATGAGATGTTGGTAGGTGTTTATTTTCTAGTGTCAATGTTTATCACTATCTTCGAGTCTATAGTTATGTGAAATTGTCTTTTATCGAGTGCAGACCGGAGAACAGCTGTGATAAAATTCCCAGTGAATTCTAGGAGCACACTCGCGGAGCATAGGCATTATCGATATGAATGTACTTAGATTTAAAGTATATAAAAAACTAATTCCAAATATTATGTAAGTTAGCAATTGATTGTTTATGTCTTTATGAGCATATGCCTACTGGAACTGGAAAATACGGATGAGTCTTTTGTTATTCGAAATTTTCAAAAAAATTGAAGATGTTCTAAATAAATCTGAGTATTTATCTTATTTACGAAATGCTACTAAATACTAATAGTCCCTCACTCCTATACGTCATTTTAACAAAATAATATCTCATTTTATGTCTTTTTACAGTATAATGAAGTATTAGTGTCTCCATTTCTTTTTGGCATAAGTATAATGGAACACTATGTTTAGTACTTATGATATTAATTGTATTTTAAATTTATGTATTGAATCCTTGAACAACTTATAATAAGAGAGAGTATACCAAGATATTGAACAAAAAAGAGACATCAAATCTTCTATTGACAAAAGATAAAAGGAAAATGATAAATGGTACGATTGTAATGTCTACGAAGTTTCACGAACGAGCAAATTTTGAAATATTTCGCTCCTTAGCAACTTTATACGAGCACCACAATATCAATCTCGTCGGATTTTTCCAAGCTAACACGTGTTTTTAATTGACGCTTTATAGCACATGATGAAATTGATTTCTAGAATACATCTCTTCCAAATTTCTAGTAAGGTTGTTGTATTCTTTTTATGTTTAATTTAATCTACTTAATTTTAAAAATAAAATAAAGAGGGGAAGCAACTCACTTTGGACTTTGGTGATGTCAATTTGCGCGGTTTGTGAAATTTCAAATGAAAGACTTACGTACTATTTAGCGGTAAAAATGTGAATACATCATAAGTATGTTCGTGCTCTATTCGTAACATGTTTTGGCTGGGTTTTAGTAAGAATGAACATTATCTTACTGATTTTTTTTTTTTTGTGATTTTTTTCTTCCTATCCTCATTATCTTATAAATTAATTATTACTCCATGTTCTTGTTCTTTTAAATTTGTTTTAGACAAACACGATTGTTTTTATTCCATTTAAATGTTTCAAATATACCCTAATTTGATCCACTTATCTATTTACTTTCTTTTCATCAATATAGGATTAAATAATTAATAAATATAAAAGTATAATTGGTAACAAAGCAACATATGGTTGGATTCAAACTAATATTTGATGATACAACCAAAAGAGATCTCTTATCATCTCATTAAAATGCTCTTGGATTGACGGATGCTCAATTCAACATCAGTTTATCTTGTAATGATAAAGAGAGAACGACAAAGTGTATGACATTATTGGTAATCACTTTGTTCTGGTTGATATTTCCTCTACGATTGTTAACTTGATTTTAGTACAGTATTTCGTCTGGGATGTTCCAATTGAGGTGAGAAATAGAGATTATTTTTTCCCCTAGCCACAACAACACCTTCCTTCCATGTTATCTTGTTTGATATTCAATTAATTAGATTTTTCCACTTACTGGTGGCTTGCTTTGAAGCATTCTTGGATATTTGAAATCTGAAGGCAAATTGGCAAAATCTTACGAGGCTTAGTTTGTAAACTCGTGAGTGAATGAGTACGTGGTGATGGGAAAAAATGAAGCAGGAACAGCGACAACGAACCGGCATGGTTTGTGCAAGCTCCATGCGGTAGTGAGATATGTTGGGGAGAAAAGAAGAACTAATGAGATCGCATGTACTTATTTAATCTAACAGTTAAATGGAAAAGTGTACTGGTGAGGGACTTAATTGGGCCCTCACCTTAGATGGCACAATTGTACTTCGTAAAAAAAATAAAAAATAATTAATTCTCGTGTTTCGTGGGCTAATATTCGTGGAGTATAGTAATTCTGAATGTAAAAAAATATGTAGAAAAGAAACATTCAAAACGTTAATGAAAGGACATTAAACACTATGTCCTACAATCATTTGCATAAATAAATGCAATTCTATGTCAAAATTTCCTGACAAAGCTAAAAAATACAACCCAGGAAACCCTGTCACCACTGAAATGGTTGTGATTGGATTGAATGGACGGATCTACATATTTCCTGTCACAAAAATACAGCACCGCTACAATATACAAAGGCTTAGTGGACAAAGGATGAGGTGAGAAATAATGGCGTGGTTATCTGATTCTCTTCCACAACAGAATCTCTGTAGTTTTATGGATAACGGCTCTATCGACTATACTATACATTCAATAATATATAATATCCACCCGCATTAAAAATTATGATTGCATGCCACAGCATCAGTGGCAAATATGTCCTCAAAATCTAGGAAAGATAAGGAAATTAATCCCCTTTACCTCAATCACGCTAAAGAGGGTCAAGGGATCCACTTTTCAGTCGTTCCATCCGTGCTTGAAGCCCTGACAAAGCTTTTTCATCCACAGGATGTACCCCACCTTGCAAAGTATTTTCAGCTCCAACATGTTCTGATGCAAGAGGAATCTGACTATGAGGAAGTCCGTGGTTGAAGTTATCGTTAACACTTGTCAATGGCCTAGTACCAGATTCTGTGCTCCCAGCAGCAGCTGCTAATTGCATGCTCTTCATTCTCTCTCTGATTGCATCCAATGTCCCACTTGTTACTGCAGTTGAGTACCTCTCCAAGTCAATATTCTTTCTTTAATATAAACAATTACGAAAAACAAAACTTACCATACCTCCGGTCATAAATTTATCATTTCTTTGGTCACCTAAGGTGTAATCAGAACTTAACACTCTCGATGCAAAGGCATTCACAGCCCTATTCTCCTCACTGTATGATGATGGCGGTAGATTGAAATTTGTTGGTTCGGATTTCACATTTAATCTGGCGTCATTCAATGCATTTGCATTTACAGGAGAGAGGGGTGCAAAATCTGGGGAAGATATATTTAAAGATGCTGGTGGAGGAGTCGGCATTGGCATGCTTGACGGAGTTCTTCCAGCTGCAGCATTCTTCGCCATCTGCCGAAATATTAAAATCAATTGCCAATTGTCAAATACTCAACTGTACTCGTCACAATCATGAACATAGAAATAATAATGCAGGTTCAGTTAAGCACGTAAGTATTTTCATCAACCTGGGCAAGACCATCTCTGATGTAAGTGCGAAATGCCTCGCTGGCATTTTGAAGCTGATCAAATATGTCAACCTATTGTAAACCAAGAACCTTAATCAAATATAAGATAAATAAAAGGATACAAGCCAGAGGTTTATTGATATGTGAAAAATAACATGAAACTTGAATATACACTTGATTTGATACCTCTGGGTACAATTGAGTAATCCGATAAAGTTCATATAGACCAATTGTGCAAGTTTGCTTCTCCCCGATCTTCTTAAATATTGCAGCCAACTCTTGCTGCAATTTATTTATTTTCAAGTATAGAAACAGAAGATAATGAATGTAGGTCATTGCAGTTACGATCATATATGCAATAACTCATACAAGGACAAAAAACAGTAAAGCTGATTAAATATGTAGACACAGAAAGCACAAAGTGGCATTACTGTATACCCAGTATGCTTTTAATTACTAAATTTCCAAGTATAATAGCATAAAAGTTTGAAAAACTAATTATAAAAGCTAAAGATTAAATACATCCTAACTTTATTCAAGATAAACTTAATGCAGGGAATAAAACTAAACATCGGTGACAAAAAATTCAAAAATATTTCTTGCAGAAAATAGATTATTTTAGTAGATTATAATGTGAAGGTTTTTACGACCTTCTATACATTAGAATACAATCAAACCTAATTCACACCTTAAGGCACCATAAAATTATCCATCATATTCATGTATAAGATACGTTTATACTATTGAAAAATTCGTGATGTATAATTTACAAATAGAAAATGCCATGCCTAAGGAAGCATGCATGCCATCCGAGCACTAATTGTGATCCTCAAAACACTAAGAAATAATGCATAATGGTGGTACCTTCAACTGGGCATCAGCAGAATGTGTTCCAGCCGCTGAATTATTGGTTGCTGAATCATTCCAATGGTTTGGCCCCCCGGGTCCAGATGCAGTCAACATTCTTGCAGCAGCCAAAGTCTGAAGTTTAAGTGTAAGAAAGAACATATATTAACACATGAATATAAAGCCCCCCCAAAAAATCTAATGCCTACCTCAAGATTAAGTTCAATGTAAGCAAGGATGATGGGTTGAGGTTTCGTATCGATAGGAACCATTGAGAGATGACCCTTAATTGCTGCACCACGAAGCTTAACAAGCTCGTGCAGAACAGTTTTCACCATTCGCAAGGGTTTGTCATCAGCACCGGCCCTGTTAAATTTAAACATTTTATAAAAATGATTTTAGTCAAATAGAAGTAACTCGATGCAACAACAATAGCTATAGCTATGTACCTTCTCCTAATTTCCTCCATTCCCAAGTCTTGCAAGTACAGATGGATGCTTTGAAGTATGCGATCCAAGTCAACATCATAGATGGTGCTCTGAAGGACCTGAATCGCATCAAAATGCATGTGAAATAATGCAACCAAATTTTAAAGATCAAGTCTATCTGGACGTAATTTTGTAAATTTCGCTGAGTCTTGACGATGAAAAATTCGGTCAATTATCAATAGAACTGTATAATTTAAGATTTTTGCTACTGGGTGGCAAGTTACCTTTGTAAGCTTGATAAGGCATTTCACAACCAAATCAGAAAACTTCTGGTTTCTGGTAGCAAGTGACTCATTTGGTGCAGGTGAAGGCCACCTCGATGGATCTAGCGGACGTAGAAGATTAATTAGGACAACAAAGGATGAAGTTCGATCTGCATTATCCTGTAATGATGATCACCAGTCAGTAAACTAACTTGCATTTGTTATTTTCAGCATAAAAAAAACACATTATCATTACTACCATGATATGAAGTTTCATTTCAAACAAGAGAGAAAAATAAAAACAAATCAGTTAAAAGAAAGCCTCTTACCAGAATCTTAAGCATCAATACATTCAATGCTTTCAACAACTGGCTTCCATCATCCATGCGTGGAACATTATCATCCAAGAGCCACAGAAGAAGCTCTGTAATGAGACTGTCAAGAGTGCTCTCTTTTACAGCATGTGCTAATCTTTTATTTTGAAAAGTCTGTAAAGGGGTTGTAAATAGAAACAATTGTTAAAAGACGCAATAATCTCAATATGCCCTGAAGAAAAACGGAAAATACATTTACCTGCATGAGAGTGTTGAGCACATATTTACAGGACCGCGATGAAGCCCCACTCAAACTGAAATCAAAAGTTTTTGCAACCTATTTGAAATAGCAAAAGAAACATTAATACTTCATGATTTCTCTCCAAACAAAGGGGAGTTATCGACAAAACTATCTTGCCTTATCTGCAAGGCATGAAACTAGCCTATCTGCATCCTTTACGAGTTCATCCATGGCATTGCCTTCTGGATCATTAGTCGCCTGAGCCAACTCATGGCAAACAACTTTCATTCCTTCAACAGACTGCATCGCAGAAATTATTTTGAAAACAGATGTAAAAGCACCATTTTTCAAAACCAAAATGGGAATAGGAAAAAAACTAATGCAAGAATTGCCAATTTTCAAAGTGGATGACTAATGCAAGAATTATTGTCCCACAAATAATATGAAGATATTCAAAATAACAGCAAGAGGCTATGCTATGTCATCCACCTGCTCAGGAGAACCGAAAGAAATAATGTCAAGTGCTTCATTCCAATCAGTGGGGCCACTGGCAACAGCCACAGGACGAGGCATCAATTGTCTCTCAATGTTACTATCAGGTTGAGCATAATTTCTCCTGACATGAATAAGCAAGATGATTAAGAACAATAGAAGCAGTGTACTTTTTTTGGTGGGGGTTGTTATTTAGGGGTAAAAGAAAGAAGAAGAAAAACTCAACAACAATATTTCCATACCTCAATAACGGACCAGGAAGAGATCTAGCCATTTCTCCACTTTGCTCTGCGACATCAGACCTGGTAATTGAAGCAAGAACATCTTGAATATTAAATTTAAATGTTGACCATAGAAACAGAGATTAACTTGATTCATTTTCAAATCATCATCATTTTTAAACTATGAGTGCAAGTTCCAGCCTTTTCTCATCTATTCCCTAATATTCAGAATATTTTAACTCCTTAAGTTGATAATCTACAAAAATTTTACACCTTATAAAACTAAAACAAAAATATTTCAAGAAACATTCTGGCCTTTTCTAGGACTCATTGTCACAAAGGAAAATCAATCTTCTCACAAAAGCTAGATAGGGCTCATACCAAATATATAAGAAATATCAAGGTTCAAAACAATCTGGTTATATTTATGTCTTCATTTTATATTTGGTGATCACAATCAACATATCAAAGCTTAGAAGAAGATATATAATGCATTAACTATACAACATAAAATGAAAAGACTTGCCCATTTTCCCTGACAGAACGCCGTAAAATAGCCCTAGCTTCCCCTGGCTTTCCTTCCTTCTTCTTTTCCATCTCCCGGACCTGTCAAATTACACCACCTTCATCGGTAATGCAGCATATCAAAAAGAGAGGAGAAATGAGAAAGGTAAGAACTTACCTTCCACTTAAATCTATCATCTAACATGCTTTTTTGAGCATCTGTTAGTTTCCCGACAAATCTCCATATGTCCTCACCTGCATAGCAATGTCATGGAAGGAAAACTACTCAGACAGGCCAAAAGGTATTATGATAAAAATAAAATAAAAAACCAAATTTTTGCATAGATAATCACTTCATCCATAGATAAGGATATAAATGACTGAATGAGTCGTGTAGTTTAAGTATAGAGGAGGAACACAGCAGCCCAAGTCAACTAAACGATGCAGATATACTTTCTTACAAATAAATTTCCTTTTCAACCTCAGAAAAATAATAGAAAGGGGCGAGAACAAATTTTTTACAAGTTCCATGAAGATGAATTTGTGCAGGGTTATACCATACCGAGAATTTTATAACCAGTGGCAAGTGCATTTAAGGCAGCTTTCCTAATATCCCCATCCCGTTCAGCCGTTAAACTTGCAACAATTTGCAATGATTTCAGTTGCCCACTAATCTGTCCACATAATGCAAGGAGTAAATATCAAAAATAATACTGAAAACAGTAATTCACTAGATGTGTTAGCAACGATACCTCTGCCCCATGATGATCAAGAATAAATCCGACAAGATCAGCACATTCAATTCGAGTTCGGTTGTTCTTAGAGCGCAACCCCTCCAGTATATAAGGGAAACATTTGGATGCGGAATAAACTACAACAAATTGTTTAGTCAGCTCCCGCATTTTTTCGCGTACTTTCTCAATGTTATGCCCTAACTGCAACAATTACAAAATATCAGACTTTTACTTACTTTCATTTGTGAATTAAATTCGTCATTTTTTGTAGCACCCAAGAAAGTTCACTACTCACACCTACTTACATATACCTAAACCAAAAATTAATAAACTGACAAAAACACAAATTTAGTGAAATATTGATGTCTACTGTGAAGCCAACTATCAAATTTGTTAAAACAAACCTTCTCTACAAGGCAAGGAAGAAAGATTGCAACTTCAGACTCTGTCAAAGAATACCCTTCATCCTTCAAAGTGTCGAGCAGTTCAGGAAGAAATTCCAGCACCTGGGTAATTAAATTGCATAAATGTTATCTGTTTTAGCTTATTTCCATATGCTCTCCATATTTTGTGAGGTGAGGATGGCCCCCACTTATAAACACATGTTCATACCATATTTTGTCCGACATGGGACTCTTTAACACTTATGAAAACAGTTTGACTTTATTTTAACTTTTGTTATAGAAATAGATTACACATAATGATGAATGCTTATGCTATAAAGGCTTAATTAAGCTGCTAATCCAAACATGGCCATAAACCCTTCATAACCAAAGAAGATAGGAGGAGAAGAAATCTGAAAGTAATGATGAAAACAGAAGGGAAAACTAAACTGCACCTTTAATAGACATGTTGTGTTTGATTTGCAGAACTGCAACACAAACCACCTCAAAAGAATGTCCAAAACTTCTATAGCTTCCTTAGCAATGGATGGAAGTGCCTGTGATGTGCAGTAGAAGATTGTATAGTTAACAGTACATTCAACACTTGAAAAGCACACAACTTATTAAGAATGTGAAAAGAACAGCACCCTCTGCAGAATTTCAAGTCCATCAACTTGCTTCTTAAAATCTGCACTTAAGAGTCTCCTATGTAAATCCTCTCTGAAATACCTCATCATATCATTCTGAAAAATGCGAACATTTATTAAAATTCAATAATTATAGGAAACTTGAGTTATGCATGATAACTCCTAATTCCTCAAACAGGTCACCTCAAGATCTTGAATTTGCTCAATCCGTGGATCCTCAAACTTAAACCTTCGAACAACCAATCTCTCTCTATCATCCTGCATGTGAGAAAATTGGCCGTTCAACCATATATCTATTGAAGTTTTTAAGTAATGTTTGGTAAATACTTCAGCTAACAATACCTTATTAGAATCCTTGATATTTAGCAAGGCCTGAGTTTGAACTGCTATATCGTGTGCAGATATTTGTTCAGATTTAGTGCCCTTTATTGCCCCAGCCCGCTAAATGATGAAACTACAGTTAGAAATTTAAACAAACAAGAGAAAAATCAACAAAGGAAAACTCAACATACCAAAGATACAGATCTATTTCCAGGTTTCGAAACACCGTTGGCAGTTGATTTCCCAACCTTCGTAACACCTTTCGATGTTACTCCCACTGAAGCTGATCTGGTGGCTGGCTCGAATGACTCTGAGGACACACGTTAGGGGTAGGGGGTAAGAAATTTTAAGTATAAAAGGCAAAATAGTTAGCACGATATGCATCAAACATGGGTTCCAATAAGCTTGGCTACCGAAGAACACACCTTGAAAAGCTCCATAGGGTTTTAGCTTCTCAAGAACAAGTGCCTGTGCTGGTCCATGAATATCTTTAACTATCTTTTCAATCTAAATAAACAAGCAATTAAATTATGTTTGGCATCACATGAATCTTAGGGAAACAAGGAATGAAAAACCAGCACTATTATCGCACATACCATATCATGCCCACTAACTCTCAGTATCTCATTAATGCAAGTCTCTGCCGCTTTACGAACATCAGAGGATTTATCCTACACAAAGGAGCCATCATAAATTTAAACCCAAGGAAATTGTGCATTAGAACTGATTAGATAATGATGGACAGGATTGAGTAACCAGAACATACTGCCATTGCAGAAGAGGCTGGCTTCAGCAGTTGTGCAGCTTCAGCAAAACTGCTTAACCCAGAAAGTTGCCTAGACAACCAATCAAAAAGATCTTTACGCCCTTCCGCACCAAGTTTGGAATCAACCAGAGAAATTGCAACATATGTAACCTACAGTAACATCATGTTCAGGCAAAAGACAAAAAGAGAAGAATAATACAATACAAAATCAGGAGAAAGGAAAGACCATTTTATCAAGATGAACAGCAGCTAGCCAAGAGTCTAGAGTATTCAATACACATTCTCTCATGTGCTTCTTATTGTCACCGAGACATTTCAATATATCAGACAGAATGCCCTGCAATAAACCATTTCAAGAAAGTTAAACATTTGAAAAAGGAAATAGAACATTAACAACTGGAAAGAAAATACTAAATCAGAACAGAATTCACTAACTTTGCTTGACTTCTCTACAGCTTGACCCATTGCAGATGCAACATTACCAATTGTAGTCAAGGTGGCCATGACTATGTTTTTGTTGCTATCAAAGAGCCGTCCTCTAAGAGCACCAAATAACTCACCTGGTAACACCAATCATCATTCAGTAACAATTTCAAATGTTGACAAATTTTAAAATGACTAAAACTCAAAATTAATAAAACAAAGCATGAAAGTCTATGAAGCAGATGAACGAGATGGGAGGGGCAGACAGTCAAATTTAAAACCTTAAAAAGCACAAAATACTAATGCAATGAGTTACCAGTTCCAGTTGCTTGAATGCGCTTATTAGCCTCTTCGAGTATTTTGTTTACAGCATCAACAGACTCCATACGAACCTACATTAAGCAAAATGTAATGCAATTGCACAAAATTGTACTTGCTCAGTTACTGGCAGTTAAAAACAAGCGAAAAATACAAAACTAAAGGTGGTCTAATACAAGATTGTTTCAAACAAACCTTCCAATCAGGGCTTTCAAAACTCTTCAAGAGAGTTGGGGTAATCTTTCCACTAATATCTTCACGAGGCAAACTATCCAGCCCACCAGCCACCGCGGATGAAGATGAATCTGATGCCCTGACAGTCTTTTTGGGAACTGCAGATGCTCCCTGAAACAAAACAAATCAATAAATTAATAAAATTAGTATTAGAAATCATGATACTGCATAGAAGATACAGCACCAAACACGACATACCTCGAATGGGTTCTTCTCATATTCTGTGTCAAGAGCACTCAGCAGTGCAGGCTTAACGTCGGTGAGAAACCCTTTTATGTCTACAAGGGAAAAGGCATTAGATCTAACCCATAAATAGTGAGAGATGGAAATTAAAAAAGTCAACGCAAAGTCACCTGGACCAACAAATCTATGCAAAACACCTAAGAGTTTAATTGAAGCATTTCTAGTAGCAGCTGCACTTGACTGCAGCCCAGTTTCTTTAAGAAAATCAATTAAATCCTGCAAAAGAGAACTTGCATCAAAACATAGAAATTTTTATAACCAAAAATAAAAATAGAAGTATTTAAAATACATGCAATCACAGATAACATAGCTGCAATTACCAAAAAAATAAACAGATAACAGACCTTAAGCTTTAAATGTGATACACCAAAATCATCAACAGCAGAAACCATCCATAAAATCCCCTCACTAAGAACCTTAGGATTCTTATGCTCCTTCATGATTTTGTAGGCCTACAATAAGAATAACAGTCTTCATAAGATATTTGTTTACACATAAAAATAAGCAAAAGCAAGGAGATAGACTGTTATATTTCATCTTATAACAAAAAAAGAAACCATTTATACTATTAAAAAATAAAAGGAAAGTATACACTTCAACAAAAAAAATGATTCTAAGCAGAAGCAATAACCATAGTCATGTATTAAGGGCAGATTAACCTCATAAATCTATAGATATTTAGCAATTATCAAATAAAGAATGAAAAACCTCCTTACATAATTTATCATATTTAAAATACAACTACTCTAAGAAAAAATCCATGCATTTCAATCCATGATCATAAATTTTTCAAATAGACAAGCTTCACACTTACGCCTAATAATTAAAAGACATTTCCCCTAAAGAACAACCATACTTACTCTTTCAAAAATGAATCCTGGACCAACTGCTTCACAAAAAGTAGTGAGGCATTTCATAGCATGTGCCCGTGTCTTAATATCTGCTACACGTTCACTTAATCCTACACAAATTGAAACAGAAATGTGGGTGTCAAATCAGAATGACATGATTATTGGTAAATTCAAAATAAAAAACAACAGTACCTACCCGAAAGACAAAGTACTACACACTTCTTCGGGAATTTAGTTGCAGTTGAAGCTATATGAGTGATAACTTCAATAACCTGCTGTTGAACCTGCTCAAGAATGACAAGAACTAATGAAATTCTTGGACTATCCATGCTGTTTTGAACTATAACTAATAATATAAAATCATTCAAAATCTAAAAGGAAATACTTCTGAACCTGAACATTTTTCTCGCCCCAACCAGGCAAAGTGCACAGTAATCTAATCAATATTTCTACGGATTGGTCAAGGTTCTGTAAACCTTCAACTTGCTGTTTCAGCGAAGAAATAGCTGCAAAAATCAAAGATCAGTAGCCTTACCCATATGGCATTTACAAAAAGACATTGAAGGAAAAATCAGAAGATAAAGTTCTGAGAATGGATGAGACGGAGACCCAAATTCAACGATGCTCAAAACAACAAAAATAATTTACTTATAGATACCCTAGACGGGCTAGACCTAAAATACATGTCAACAAAGAATAAATTGAAGTAAATATGATAAATGCAAAAACATTCTATTGTACTCCAACTTATAAAACATCTTCAAGGCCTAAAAAATGCCAAAAGATACTAAGATCTATGTTACTTTCACACAATCATGAAATCATTATCAAGAAAGGCCTAAATTATAAATAATCAAAACACCTGAGAAAAATTACAGGAAAATGTACCAAGATCTACAAAAGCAAAGCATAAATTATCAAATTAGTATGAGGGTGTAATGATGTTGGAGGTTAGATCCTCAACCAAGTTATCGATCTTATTTCCAACATCATTCCTCCTCCAATGTTTATAAAACAAAATCACAAAACTGAATTGATGATTTCCAACCTTCTAGACGCTCCTTCCACACAGCACTTTTCAATAAAGTGATGGTATCTGACTGTAGAAGAGAACCTATTCGGCTTTCAATCTCTTCAAGACCCATCTCAGTGGGCTGCATGCATTAAGATACACAAAGGTTGTATAAACCGTCATCAGTTAATCACGTGATAAACTGTGGCAGCTGATTCAAATCAGAGACAGAACACAAACAAAATATTATATTACCTCAACATCTTCGGGTGTTTCAATCGATTTTGAAGCCTTTTGTGAAACTCCGTCTACTTTCTTGCTTGCACCCGACTTTACAGCCCCCCCTTTCTTGGTGACGGGCTGGAATGTGTAAAACATTCAAAAGACTAGCTCACCACATGCATCAAAAATGCTTAATTACAAGCAAGAAGATGCTACTTACCGCTGCCTGAACAGGTCTCTTTCCACTAAGCATACTTGCAGCACTTCTAACAGGTGCACCAGTCTGTATGTAAATCAAGGAATAATGAGTGTACGTCTCAAAAGAAACCTTTACAGTTGTAAACTTCAACAATAATAAATTGTTCATTTTCTCTTTTTAGAATGTTCCACAAATTCCTGTACAACTAACTAGCATTTGTTTTCCCAATACATTTTATTCATGTTACCAAGTTTTGAAGAGAGGGTGGTAACTAAATAAAGGATGTTTGGCAGAAGAATACATTAAACAACATATTGAAAAACAAACATCTTGCATGTCAAAAAATAATCACCCAGTACAATGCACTAAAGAAATGAAACTAAAACCCAGATTTATTAAACTAAAAGATAAAAGATACACTCACCTCTGTAGATGAGGCACTTGCACGTGTATTTTGCACAGAAACTGAAAGAGCATTATCAATTGTCAGCAAAAAACTCCAACAAGTACTTTAAGTTTCGAAGTAAATAAATTAAATTACAATTAAAAATCAAGCAAATTATAGAAACAAATAAACTCGAAAGCTTAAAACAAATTCTAGTTACACAAGATTTAGTGAAATTCATTTTCCAATGCCGCAGACAATTGACAAGAACTGCCTTACGCAATTACAAGCACCTAATGTCAGATTGAGGAATACTTTGAAATGTGATGATCAGAATAATTTTAAGAACTTAATACTTGTTAATAACATCACTCCATAGGAATTAAAAGGCACAATAAAGGTCAATTTGTTCCACCTTCCAACTTGAGAAAGTGGTCCTAAGAAAAGGCACACGGTGATCTCAAAGGGACTAGGCCTTGTATACTCCAATAGCCCAAGGTTATTAGAAAGTGATACTCAATATGACTCTGAATCTCATCTCCCTATTTTAACAAAGAACTCAGCTACATCAGGTGGTGCATCATAGAACATATTTCAGGGGATGCAGGACAATATACAGCTTCTAAATTCAATTTAAGAGTTCGGGAAAGACACTTCACACAAAGGTGGGGTAATTAGGAGCTTGTGGTGGTATCTTATTCTGCATCTCCTTCAAATCTATTTCCCTTGAAGTTTCTTGCCAATAAGGGGGCGTTTGCGCAATTGTTTTACTACTGCTTGTAGGCCCATGATGGGTAAGGCAGAAGTTTGATTTGAAAGGCTAAATTCCATCTTGTATTCACCTCAGATACACAATCCACTATCAATTAGTAAATATGGATTGTAAATTGCATAGGATACCCCTGCCTTCCAAGCATTTATTTGTGATGGATGTAGGCTTAGCTTGAATAGACTGAACTGTTTTAAAAGTTCAAGGCAAGGCCTGTAACATGTTACATTTCATATGTTTATCTTAGGCCTGGCCAAACTTCTTTAAGAGCACGGTCTAACCGGTTAGCTGATTTGAAGACTTATTTCATATAGCATTTAAATATGTCATTCATTGTATCTAAATGTAGGTAAAAGGAAAAACAAACCAACAAAATAAATTCTGCAAACAAACATCAAACTACAAAATTCGAAGTGGGACAATCTTTCTAAAGTCAAGGTCTGTCTTATTTATAATAATACAGGGCTAAGATCAATCCTGCCCATTTGAAATTCTAGCATAACATAAAAGTCTCTAAAAGGTCTTTTTTGCACAAAGGTCTTCAAATAAGACATAACTTTTCGGTTCAATAAACTTATAGCCTCAAGTCTTATATGCAGGCCAACATGCATAAATCTTCAAAAGGGTAAGTATATGATTTTCACATATTTAAAAATATAATTTTAATAATATTTACATTTACTCGTTTTTACCAATAAATAAACATTGGAAAGTCTTCGCCTGGTTTATATAATAAATAAGCATGGCTTGTAGACTAAAGCATAGACCCCTATCGGGCAACCTAACCTATCTGCATTGTCCTCTTTTGCCTGTTCCCCTTCCCATCCAATAGTATTCATTATCCTGTGAGAAAAAGTTACAAACCTGTAGAAGAACCACCAGGCACAGCATCTTCAGAACCTGAAATCATTTCTGAAAGCTTTTTCCTTCGAACATCATCAAGTTTCTCCAGTGACCTCTCAAGAGGTCTCATGCCAACCGACTGCAAGAGAATGTAGATTACAATTGCTCAAAACCTCAATAGCAAAAGCAATCTAATAAACATGCATGCAAATTTAATGGCAAAAAAATTACCTTTGCTATTGCTGCCAATGCTGAAAAGGCGGCATCCCTCACTTCAGGAGTGCCATCATTTAGACACTGCAAGATTCAAATCTCAGTGTTTGCAAAGTAATAAACAAAAGTACCACAGAAACAATTACAGCTTACTGAGTTCAACAGAACTTAATTACCAGCCACAAGACATATGAACACAATTCTAATCAAACTGTTTATACATCTATTTCTGAACAGTCCTACACTATGAAAAGGAGGGATACTAAACTAGCATTTAAATCAAGTGGACTTAATCTGCTGAACAATATTTTTCAAGAAAATCATAAGCTGTCAACAGAACAAAAATATAAAGCACAACAAAACTCACCTCCATGCAGATTGGCACATAATCCTTATGCACCTTTGTGATAATACCCTTGTTACTTGTTTCAATGCAAAATGTAACCCATGTCATCGTTGATGATCGCACAAGGGGAACTTTGTTTTTTGTGGCTATCTTAACATCTATAACAAATCAAACACAAAATACTCAATAAGAAACAAAAGTACAACACTAACAGAAAGCAACGACACAATAACCTAAAGCACAACACAACCAACAGAATACAAACAATAACATGAAACACTCATCAAGATCCAGGAATGATTGATATGGGTACTAAAATAGCAATATAAATTTATGGAATATATACATACAGATAGGAATTTACAATCATGTTTTCCAAGGAGCACATAGATCAAAAATAGATATTCTTCGAATTCCTGGGGTTAGTAGGATTAATAATGTAATCTTCGGTTTCAGAACTAATTTTCATCAGAAAAAAGGGTAACATCATGGACAGGGTTTGTGAAGAAAAAAGAAAGCAGCAGTGTCCAAGTGTCTGTAAATACAATAATCAATCATTTAACTAGTAGAAATTGAAATTTGAATTCCAAGCCAAGTATAAAGCTCGAAAATAATCATGATGGGGGGAACCTGCCTTCAACAACGTCAACAAGACTAATGCATCCAGCTTTATGAATCGCTTGAAGAGTCTGAGACAATGCCTCGGTCATGGTAGGTTTTTTCTCTTTCAATTTTTCCTATTCAAAAAAGAAACACATTAAGTAGACATTATTTAACAAAGAGGAATCAACAATTCATGCGACAAAATAACTATTTACTTTAACAAAAACTTCCATGAACGATAGAAGCATAATTCCCCTGTTACTACCTCTAAAGGCGTTCAAGACAAAAGACAACCAACTTTCTCAAAGCCAAAAACAAGATTCAACATGGTAATACTACATGTGGGGGATGTATACCGGTGAGCAATTCAAATCAAAATGAAAATATCATACTCTCAAAACCAATCACGTTAACCAATTAACCAATTGTTTGAAAATAAAAAATGAATTGACAACACAGAAATGTAATTAAGACACGTCAACAATATGGGAACAAAATTGAGAACCAACGAAGACATGTTAAAGTTTCTAAAACTATTAGAGAAGTGTACTCAACCAGTAATGTTAATAACAAAATAACAATGGCTGTTGAATAGTACTTACAAGTAAAACAGGCAATAAAAAACGAGAGCTCGTAGAAAAATTGGTTCTTAATCCACGAGCAAGATTGCCAATAGCCTGGACAGCTTCAACAGCAACAGCAATATTCACATCTGTAATAAGCTGCAAGCAAAATATAATGGGTTAGTTCTAGAAACATGCATCAATGACTGGGAAGATGCAAGTACAAACACAGCGACAATAATGTTCACTTTTATTCAAATAACCTCTGCCTTGCATGAAAAGCCAGAACAGAATAAAAATATTTTGCTACCAATTTTATGGTGCACTCAAAACAAACAACCTTTAAAGCATTTCAGCCCAGAAAAGTTCAAAGCTTCCATTAGCACAGGCAAGTGCTAACTTTCTGAGAGAAAGGGCTCTCAAAAAGAAACAGCACAGCAATTATAAAAATGGAAAGGTACAAAATAGCAGAGTACTCTACACAAGCGAAACATAAATAGAATCAAATTAAAAGAAAAATGATGCAGTAACATCACTAATATTGAAATATTTTATGTCTCAATCCTTTAGATCATATTTCAGTTGCCAATCTCACTTGATCTTCAACACAGCATATATTATAATTATCGTCCGATTCATTAGAAATCAGATACAATATTTGAGTGGAAATGTAGATCCTTAAAACAATGTACAAGCTTAACTAGGAAAAAGCCAAACATTTTCATTGTCATTAAACATGTGTAATACCTTCTTTAATGTCCGACAAACTTCAGAAAAATCACCAGGGGAAATTCTTTTTGTTGATGCAAGCTTTGTCAGCTCACCAACAGCCTCCTTCCTTTCAAGCCATTTGGTAGCTTTCTAAAGATTTAATAAGATTAAAAGGGGGAAAAAATGAGACAGATTCGATGTGATAAAAAGTAATGTATTGAGAGAGAGAGAGATGTAGCAGAGAAGAACTGACCACTCCATCCCAAAATCCTGATTTCTCCAAAGGAGTCAAAATATCAACCGGATCAACAAGCTCGTATTCATCTATTTCTTGAGGAGCTGACAATATAATAGTTGCAAACAGGTAGGTATGTTAGTGTCACAGATGAAAAACAAACCATATCTGATAAGAGCATGCTCCATCTAAAACATCAATTTACATACCATCGGACCCAGATTCTTCAGCAGGGCCAGCACCCACAACCTCAGATATAGTTTCCTGTTCAGGTTCCTTGTCTTGCTCAGATCTAAAAAATGGTGGAATATATATTAAGATGGTATTACCCTCATATGGTGATTAGACAAATGTATGATTACAATCCAGTGGATCCTGTCATCAGCTAAGGTAAACCCCTATCTGGCTAGATAAAATGAGTTTCAATTGTCAGGGAGCAAGTTAAAATTTTGAGACTTAATCAAAAATCACGCTGGAAATCTGACTCGAGTGAAATGTCACATTTAAAACAGCAAGAAAGTTTTTTTTAATAGTTTTGTTCATTGGCAGCAGATGGTCTAACATTTAGTTATTCCACTTCTTTTAAAGAATATTTTAGTATCTACCGTGGATACGCAAAACTTATAAAGGAATAAAATTTAAGTATGATCTATATTTAGGTCCACATTGCTCGATCTCCACAAAATTGACAAAAAGATTGAAGACATTACAATATTTTCATGATCAGCTCTAGCATTAAAAATTGTTTCAAGGGTCCAAAGAGCATCATGACATCCACAAATCTCTGGAAAAAAAATCTTTTGAAGATATGAAGAAAAAAAGAACAAGAATGGATGTTCTAAGTGCACTGAAAACTAAGATATCTACCTTATTTTACGGCTTGGCTTTGCTATTCCCGTAACATTTACAACTTCCGCTTCCAACTCTTTTTTCTACAATATAATAAATAAATAAATAAATAAAAAGGAATTGGAAAATTTACAGTTTATATTAGGAGGAGAATATAATAAATCAAATATCTAAGAGGAACAGATAAGCTTACCATTGTGTCTCTCATTTTCTCAAACAAGATTGATTTAACATTATCTTTACCGATCCAGCGACAAAGTTCAAGAGTCAGCCCTTTAGAGGATGCACGAACATTTTGATCTTGATGATCGAAGAGTTCCGGAAGCATCTTCAAAATTCTTTTTGGGGGCACAATTTTAGATCCAAATTCACTAGCAGTATGAAGACAGATAAGTATATCATTATATGAGAGTAACAAAACAGAAACAGCTACTATAGATTTTGCAATGAGATTTCAAACCTTAAAGCTTGAAACATAACATCTATTGCAGGCACCACTGCTTTAGCAACTTTGTTCTTTATCGCTTTCTCCATTGCATCCTAAAATTACCAAGAGCCTTAATAATGAAAGGGCGAAAAGCATGACTAGTAGATGTGAAGTTATTGGTATGTAAACTAAACCCCCAAAGTATCTTAATAACCCGAAACATAGAATAAACTAAAAACAGTGAAAGTGGAAAAAGACCATATGAATTCAACAGTTTGGGGGGATCAGAGCCTTAATAATTTTATGTAGAAACTTATTAAGATTTAAAGTTAAATAAACTTGTTCACTTCAACAGCTTTAGTGCACCGGGTTGCCCTTTTTAAACTTGTTCACTTCTGCATCTTAAAAATTACTAAAAACCTTAAGAAAAGCAGAAAAAGAGATGTATGACAAGTAGGTGCAAAGCCATTTCTTCCTAGCTTATTTTAGAGCTTATGCAAAACAGCTTATACAAATAAATATGTCTTTATGTATTATTTATAAGCTTGTTAATGTAGTTTATGAAAAAACAGTTTATGAAGGTACGATTTTCGTTTGAGATCTTATGAATTAAGATAAAAGCTTATTTATTTGCATAAGCTCTTTTTCATAAGCTCAATCCAAACGGGGCCTAAGTCACTAATCTCTAGAAATGGAGCCATAAAATATATAGTTTCATGGAAAATAATTGCCATATCGGGGTAATGGGAAACAGGACTAATTGAATTCAAAAGCCGTATAACTTTGTAAAATGCAACAGAAAGGGGGCTTCTTTTTTTTGTGTGTGTTCCAATAGAAATGGGGCTCTACAATATATATTTTTGTCAAAAGAAATGCCATATTATTAATTGAGACTAACAACCATTACTCAAGAGGATCAAACCTCAACAATGCCATCCACTACTGCCTCTCTAGAGAACTGAGACAATATACTTTTTCCATTTTAAGGATCTATAGACTCAATTCCTAAACTCGCATCAGTTTAAACACTCTAGATTTAGAACAAAATTACAAAATAAATCAAATGCACCAGTAAACGTCAAAAAAAATTTCACCATGGGATATGAAATACAAGTTACAGATTTCGCAAAAACCAGTTCCAGAGACCAATCACTCAATTCAATCATAAGTGAGGCAGGAACTTAAGAATATAATTTTAATAAGAATATCTGACACCGTGATCGTAAATGATAAATGAAGTCCTCGTATTGAATATTGTAATAGTATCGCAAGAGGGAGAGTTTGTCATTGTGCAAATGCCACAAGCAAAAACAAAATTGGAAATAATCAGCTCAAGCAAAACAAACCTCTTCCACCATCAAACAAACTCCCCACAAGTTTACTTCCCCACGTACCGGTACACAACCAAAATAGGCCACAAGTTTATATTGTAATCATGTATGCAACAAGTTTTCCACACACATTGTAATTACTGAAACTAACTACATTTTAAGAATCAAAAGTGCAACCCTCATTACTGAAAACATATGAGCAACCCACTAGTCACCTAGACACGAACTCCAAGCAGAAATGAATATAAACAGTAGAAAATCATTCAACGGCAACGAAATGAAATACACATAAAGAAGAGTACCAGAAACGCATCCACAGCCTCCAATTCCACCCAGAGCAAAAACACTGCCTGAGCTTTCTCCACTGTCTTCGGCCTTCCCGTCAGACATTTAGCCACAACCGCGTCGCATACTTCTTTCCCAAACCTGTTCCAAAATTCAAATTCAAATTGGAACTCACACTAGAACATGCAATTAAATATGAAAAATAATGGTAAACAATGTGAAATTATCACCTGTTAGCGTCAGCATCTGCAGCTCGCAAGTAAGCAATCAATGCATCAAGTGCCTTCTCTTGCACCGGAGCATTCGAATCCGACACTGTCTTTTTAAAAAAATGACCTAACAAATTCAAAATTCAAAATTCAAATAAAAAAACACAGAAATCAAGATCCAATTCAAAATTCACAAAACAACATTCACCAATTAAAACCGTATCCAGATCCATAATTAATAGATCGATAAACGCAAGAGGAAAAAACCCTAACAAATGAAAAACAGAAATTACACTAACCGAATTCACGGATACGAGGGTCTTTAGGATCGGTGATTGAGTCACAGAGAGAAGCCAAATCAATATTGGCTTCATTTCGCACTTTCCAGTTTTTGTGAGAAAGACGATCCTCCCATGGAAGTTTCTTTGCTTCCTTCAACAACTTTTCTTCCTCTGATGACATTGTTGTTCGCACTCAAACCCTAACGATCTCGAAAAATGCGTAACGAATTGTAGAGAAAGAGAGAGAGAGAGAGAGATGGGTGGTTTGGTTTTGATTTGTTATCGGCAGGTGCAGTTGCCGGCGAGAGGGAAGATGAAAATGAAATGAAATGAAATGAAATGAAATATAATAAAAAAAGAAAAGGAAAAAGAGCGTGCAAGTGCAATTTGGCTTTTTATCTTCGCTTCAAAAACACTGCAACAGAGAAAATGAAAGAGATAGAGATGGAGAGAGAAAGAAGAAGGAGGTTTTATTATTTTTTTAATTATTATTTTACCGTTGGTTTCACGGAACGGAACGGAGCGTGCGTAAGAATTTGAATAAAATGCACTGCTCCCAAATTATAAAGATCGTCATCATTTTCTCACATACTATGATTCTATCTATTTTATTTAGGATTGAATAAGTTTTTTTTTCCTCTAAAAATATATCAAAATTTGTTTTTAATACTTAAAAAATAAAATGAGATTTTTCATTTTCATAAAAAAATTTGTTTTATTTTTGGTCCCTAATAGATATAATTTTGACTTTATATTTTGAACGTAATATGAATATATGAATTTTGAACATAATATAATATAGATATAATTTGAACATAAAAGTATTATAATCTTCACATTCACATGAACATAAAGGGGTCATTAAGGACCAAAAACAAAATAAAATATTTTGTGAGGATGAAAACATTCAGTTTATTTTTTTAGAAACTAAAATCAAAATTCGTTATATTTATAGGGACGAAAAACTTATTTAACCCTTTTATTTATTTATAAATAAATATCTGAGATTGAGTTTGAGTTCTTTGTAAACAACATATCTGAGATTAAGTTTAAGTTTTTTGCAAACAACCATTGTTAAAGTAGAAATTACTTAGATTAATTATTGAATGATTAAATCACATGTGACAATTTGATTTTAAAAAAACAACATAATATATCCACTTTACTTCACCTTATTAAACAACATAGTTTGTTTTTTAATTTATATTTTTAACCAATTAACTAGTATTCATGGGACACTGTTTACCATGACCCTTTATTTATTACTAACACTCATCTTTTTGTTTTTATTCACAATCAAATTACAAAAAGGGTTAAATAATGACTACCCTATGCTATTTTGGCTTGTTTTGGTTTACACCTAAAAAAAACCGGAGATTTTCCGTTGTAATTTGAAGATTTTTAGTTTTTGACTTTTAAGTTACTAACTATGTAAAACATATAGAGTGGTGCGCTGATTTGAATCTGACCGTGTAATTTTGCCTGCATGGCGTGCTGCTTTGCCCCAACAAGTGGCATTATTTTTTTAAACAAAAAATAAAAGATTAAAAAAAAAACTTATCTCTTATGCTCTCTCAATCTTCTATTCTCTCCCTTCTTCTTTTTTCAAATCAAAAAATATCTTCCTTTTTCAAACCCACACTAAATATAAATAAATACGAGGTAATC
>Ga0315913_1000925_pt1 | contig 29672 bp, 17 predicted proteins | sample MpolsnodulesMG_FD_207736 | JGI IMG/M metagenome (GOLD analysis project Ga0315913, IMG submission 207736) | Medicago polymorpha root nodule microbial communities from Los Angeles, California, United States - small nodules | ecosystem: Host-associated > Plants > Roots > Nodule | place: USA...
TTTCTGAAAATAAAACACATTGGTTATTAGTTATTCCGAAAAAGAAAAAAAACTACAGTCCATTCCTTTATCAATAAAAGGAAATGGATCCTCTATAGTCTAAACAATGTCATCGATTGCCGATGACATAAGGCAAAAATCTACCATTTAAAGCCTCCATCTTACCCCATAACATGCCTTGGTGCACCATCTTCCACAAATTGGCCATAGCAGTTGCCAAAAAGTCTGCCTACACAATTCGCCATATGCCCTGCCAGTGCTATGGCCGATATTTGACAACACGGAGTCTAAAATTTATCTGCATACACACGTACAAAGGTTATTTTAACTAGGGGGAAATATAAAAATGCAACCTTAAAATGGATAATATAAACACAAAACAATCACCTCTTGGTAAGAACTTACACCTTGTAGCAAATATTTTGAAAAGTTGGAGACTTTTAATGCAGATGTAGCAATCTAACCGAACAACTTGTATGACTAAACAAATCAGAAATGGTCATGTGCCTATATTTAAAAAAAAAACATAATTACATTTTTCTAAATAACATTCAAAATCAAATTCTTTTGCAGGAACTCCTTATGGCAGAAAAGAATATGGAGTGAATCACATAAACATATCAAGCAAAGATGAAGATTTTTTAAGCCATGTATATAAAGTCAGCATGGTTTTGGTTGGTTTACCCAAAAGAGTAATCAATGCTTCCACCATTATCTTTTTAAATACATAGAAAAGTATATCATAAAATTATGAAACAAATTAACATTCTACACTATAAGAAGAAAGCTTTATGACAATTTGGCTAAAATGAATTATATGCTTACTTTAACATCTCGGGTGTAACACAATGTTAGCATCAATCTCTGGGTTACTGAATCGAATATCTTTCATGTTACTTTTTTCTTCCAATACATGGATTCCACTATACATGAATGGGAATCCAAAGTCAACCTCTGCATGATTCCACTTATTTTCCAAAAGTGCTTTGTCCACATTATCATTGAAATGCTCCATTTGCATATGAAAAAGATGCAAATGGTACATATCCTTCCGTGATGTCGTCCCTATCTTCGAACCATGTGTATAGAAAAATGTATTTCCGTTGATGATCGCTGTAACACGGTGTTGAGAACCATACCATGTCATTGGAGAAACAACACAGAGAGTAATGGCAGGAAACTTGTTACGAAACCAGAAAGAAATTGACAATCCTGCCATACATTGGTGATTGAACCACTCTGGAATTTTCGCTTGTGGCAAATGGAACCAAGTATTTCCAGTCTCATGTAATTCCTGTTAGTCATAAATAATTAATGTAAATTTTTTAACTATATCAAGAATAATATCAATTATCATATCAAATGCATAACACAAAAAAATATAATCATAACCTGATTTAGTAATTTGCTTTTGCATGACGAAGTCAATGATTTGCAGTTTATTGCAGATAAATATTTTAAGCATGGAGGAATCCCTTCAATTTCCAAAAGTTCCTCACAATCATCCAAGACAAGCCTCCATAAAAGATGACATTTTTCGATAGATTTAGGAAGAACTGTGAATTGATTTTTAGTTAGGTGTAATTCTTTCACATTAGCAAACAACATAAGACTTTTTGACAGATATTCATCTGAAAGTTTGCAGTTCCTGACACAAATATATTTTACATGTGAAGATTGCATTGCGTTCACTTTCTCTTCATTCTGGATAGTGAATTCAGCCAGTGTTGACATCCTATTTGGTAAGTGGACATATCCACAGTTACATAATGTTTGAGGTTGTGTAAGATTTTGAAACGGAAACGGCAATTCTTTTATGGGAGTTCCATCCAAGACGAGTGCTGGTACATTTCTCATCTCTCCCAATATTTCTGGAAAACTCTCAAGACTATAACAACACGAAAGATTGAAATGTTCCAATGAAGTCAACCTGAGCCGTGGGATATTTGTAAGCATGATGCAACATTCAATATTCAAGAATTTAAGTTTATCCAACCACCCATCCACCACCAATGGAAAACTCTCAAGACTACAACAACATGAAAGGTCAAGTTTTTCTAAAGAATCCAACTTGAGAGGTGGGATACTCCTGAGATTGTGACAACTTGTAAGAAGTAAGGTTTTAAGTTTTCCAAGAAACCCATCCACCACAAGTGGAAAACTCTCGAGCCTATAACAATTTGAAAGGTCAAGTTTTTCAAGTGAATCCAACTGGAGAGGTGGAATACTCCTGAGGTTGTGACAACTTGTAACAAGAAGGATTTTAAGTTTGCCGAGAAACCCGTGAACCACAAGTGGAAAACTCTCGAGCCTATAACAATTTGAAAGGTCAAGTTCTTCTAGCAAATCTAACTTGAGAGGTGGAATACTCCTGAGATTGTGACAACTTGTAACAAGCAGGGTTTTAAGTTTTCCAAGAAACCCGTCCACCACAAGTGGAAAACTTTCGAGCCAATAACAACATGAAAGATCAAGTGTTTCTAAAGAATCCAACTTGAGAGGTGGGATACTCTTAAGATTGTGACAACTTGTAACAAGTAGGGTTTTAAGTTTTCCAAGAAAACCATCCACCACAAGTGGAAAACTCTCGAGACTATAACAACATGAAAGGTCAAGTGTTTCTAGTGAATCCAACTTGAGAGGTGGAATACTCCTGATATTCTGACAATTTTCAACAAGCAGCGTTTCAAGTTTTCCAAGAAACCCATCCACCACAGGTGGAAAACTCTCAAGACTACCACAATATGAAAGGTCAAGTTTTTCTAGCGAATCCAACTTAAGAGGTGGAATACTTTTGAGATTGCTACAACTATTAATAAGTAGGGTTTTAAGTTTTCCAAGAAACCCGTCTACTACAAGTGGAAAACTTTCAAGACTATAACAACATGAAAGGTCAAGTGTTTCTAGTGCATCCAACTTGAGAGGTGGAATACTCTTGAGGTTGTGACAACTTTTAACAAGCAGGGTTTTAAGTTTTCCAAGAAACCCGTCTACCACAGGTGGAAAACACTCAAGAGCACCACAACATGAAAGGTCAAGTTTTTCTAGCGAATCCAACTTGAGAGGTGGAATACTCCTTAGCTTGATGCAGCTATTAACAAGTAGAGTTTTAAGTTTTCCAAGAAACCCGTCCATCACAAGTGGAAAACTTTCAAGACTATAACAACATGAAAGGTTAAGTGTTTCTAGCAAATCCAACTTGAGTGGTGGAATACTCCTTAGCTTGATGCAACGTCTAACACTCATGGTTTTAAGCTTATCACCAAACCCATCTTCCACAGGTAAAAAATTCTCAAGATTAGTACAATCTGAAAGATCGAGTTCTTCTAGAGAAGGTAAAATGAGAGATGGAATAATTTTGATTTTGGTGCATTTTATAGTCCTTAAGATTTTAAGTTCTCCAAAAAATCCCTTCACCAAGAGAGGAAAACTTTCTAGACTATAACAATGTGAAAGATCTAGTTCTTCTAGTGAAGCCAAACTGAGAGGTGGAACACTCTGGATTTTGGTGCAATCTATAAATCTCAAGATTTTAAGTTTACGCAAAAAACCAACTGATTTATCAATTGCAGTTAGTTCCCAACATTTTTGAACTGAAAATTCTTCTAAATTTGGGAGACCAGATATATCAGGTATTTGTGCCAAAAGATTACTATTATCAAGATTTAAAACTCTCATATTCTGGAACTTCTGCAAGAAAATGGAAATGGAAAAACATACAATTAAATGAGAAATACATGAATAATCTTAAAATGTATTAATATAAAATATGAGATACAAATATGTTACACTTGCCTTTGTGAGAAAGCCCTTCCACTCAAATGGATTTGATGAAGGATGTTTCCGATTGATATTGCGATTGCGAATGAAAAAATGGAAATCCGATGAAGGATACTTGCGATTGCGATTGTGACATTCCAGCACTCTTAGACTATTTGGAAGATGTTTAGGATTTGTAGAAAAAGAAACATCATTACTAAAAATTAGTGTTTTGAGATTTTCCATCTTCAAGAAAGCTTCTCCATCCCATTCTACCTTTATCCAACAGCCGAAATGTATGATTTCAATTTTACTTGTTCCCTATAAAAAAATAAAAGGAACAAGTCAACCGAACATACAGTAGAATATACATTGTTAGTGTTATTAATACATTCAATGATGTGTTGTCACATCAATTAATGGCAACACATCATTGGATGTAGTATAAAAAAAAAATTATTCTCACAGTGCATATAAATTAAACTCGTATAAAGGTAAACAAATTGGTATTGGGCAAAATTAATAATGATAATGATATTGCCCAAAAGGGTAACTTAAGAATTAGCTACGGTTAAAGATGAAAAGCCAAAGCATCTATATTATTACTCCCTCCGTTTTAAAATACATGTGGTTTTTAGAGAAATTGCAGTAACCAAAGACAAACTAATTTGACACAAAAGTTCCTATTATACCCTTGTCTTTGATTTCCTCCATTTTATTTATTTATCCCTCATAATTACTCTCAATATCAATACCAAAACTAAGATAAATCAATCAAATGCAATACTAACAATACCAATACGTAATAAAAATTAATGGCAATACTAATACTAATTAATTTTTTTTTCAACTTCACTTATATAAATGACATAATGCTTCTTTATCAATTTTTTAAAAACTCAATTGAAAAACTTCAGTGCATTATTTATACTCTAATCTTTAAATGTTTACCACCAAAGTTAAATTAAAATCTGTATTTCCCACCATTTTTTCAAAAACACTTATAATTCAGTATATATAAGAGTTAGATACTCATTTATCAAATTTATATTAATGTAGAACAAAATTTTGCTATGGATCTCAATGCTTTTCAAATTAGTCCATTCAGAAATTTAACCACTCTTGGTTCACACGATGGATTTCTAGGTAGAATCCATTAGTCATTTCTTGGGAGAGTGCATGAATAACTCCACTTAAAATTGGATCAACATTTATTAGTGGAAAATAATTATTTTGGAGAAAATCTAGAATCCAATTAATTGGTAGGCAAAGGTAAATAGACAAAATGTATCCTTAAACAATCAAACTGACATGTATTTTGAAATAAAAATTTCTCCAAAAGCAACATGTATTTTGAAATGGAGGAAATAATATACTCACTGTATTTTCTTGTAAAACTTTAATTATATCTTTAGAAGACCATAACCGACTTCGTTTTCCAGGATCTTCAGGTGATTCTTGTCTAACAATTTCTTTCCCCATATCCTCTACTAAATCATGTAATGTCACATTACCAGAATCACTTATTTTTATGAGAGATTTTTCCACCAACACATTAATGTGATCGTTCATGATATCACCATAATGAGCATGTAGTATTTCTTCGACCCTAGTCAATTTCCATCCTTTGAAGCAACAAGCAATGTCAAGAAAAACAAACTTCTCTTCTTTCTGCAAGGCATCAAAGCTCAGTTGTAGTGTCGTTTGGATCTTGTTATGAGGAACTCTTTCATAACGATCTAGTGCATCTTTACATTGTTCTATTGTCTTATTAGAAAAGTGAGAACCCATGACTTCCAAAGCAAGTGGATGACCAGAAGCATATGCTACAACACGTTTTAAAACATTCGCATAACCTGAAAAACCTTTGTCATTCTTCAAATCTTTCAGTCTACGCAATTCGTCCACATCTAATTCTCTTCCATACTTTTGTTCTAATAAAACATCTTTATAGCTTGGACTATAATCGTTTTTTAAAGCTTTCCATCCCACCAAGTCAAAAGCATCTTCATCCTTCAATCCCTTCACTTCATATATTCTTTCAACCCCACAACATTTTAGCAACCTTTTGTCCCGAGTCGTGATGATGACTCTACTGCCTGGACCAAACCAATCGGAACTTCCAGCAATAGCCTTTAATTGCTCCTCCTTGTCAACATCATCTAGAAGCAAAAGAACCTTCTTTCGTGGAAGCCTTTTTTGTAATATTAAAATTCCTTGCCCAACACTTGTTATCTCTGTGTTCTTCTCTCCAACAATTTGAGACAGAAGGATCTTTTGGAGATGTATCAACCCATTTTTATCAGAATTTTCTCTGACTTTTTCAACAAAACAGGAACATTGAAATTGATGAACAATCGAATTATAAACTTCTATAGCAAGAGTGGTTTTGCCTATTCCACCAATCCCAAGGATCCCCACCATGTGGATCGTATCATCAGACCCAATATTCAAAAGTGAAGTCACATGTTGCTTTTGGTGCTCCAGTCCAACTAGGTAATCACCAACAAGTAAGACAATGGGTTTTATATTTCTTATGACTTGTTCAACAATCTTCTCAATAAACTCATGCTCATACCCATCCCTATCCAATAAGAGATAAGATGTTATTCAAGTGCATATGTCTATGTTTTTAACACTGATTATATATTAGGCTTAATTGTAATTTTTGCCCTCCATCTATCGCAATTGTAGGATTTTAGCCCCCACATTTTTTTAGGAATTTTGCCCCCTTATGTTTTCCCATTATTTGATAGTTTCTCTCCCAAAATATATGTTAATCTCACATCATTTATTGACGTAACACTCAACTCTCATAGTCGTGTGGCTCTTCTTTAAAATTCAAAAAATGAGAAAAATCAGCTAGTACACTTGAGAGCGAACCAAACTTTTAATTAGGGAGCCACGCATTTTGGCATTTTTTGGAGTTTTAATTTTTTAATTTTAAAGAAAAGTCATGAGTTTAGTGTCACGTCAATAAATCATGTTGCCACAACGTAAATTTGGAGGAAAGTTATTGAGAACTACCAAATCATATAGGAAGAAATCGTAAGGGGCCAAAATTGCTCAAAAAAGATAAGAGACTAAATTGCACAATTACGATATATGGAGGGTCGAAAGTGAATGTAAGTCTATTTTTTATATAACTAAAAATGTCCTCTGTTTTGAGTTCAATTTCCGATGGGAACAATATAAAGTTTGACCAAAAAGAAAATAAAGTCTGGCCAAAAATTGTTGCTACCAGGAATCGAACTCGAATTCTCTCGAACGATTTGTCTTAGTGGGAGATCATTAACCAGCTGGGTTTAATCACTTGGTTTATTTATCTTATATTATCTGTAACTTTAAAATATCAATAGAAGGGCAGCCTGGTGCTCTTAAGCTCTCACATACGCAAGGTCTGGAAAGTGGTTCCACCATTTTGGTGTATTGTACACAACCTTACCTTGTTTTATTACACAAAAAGTTGTTTCCAAGACTTGAACATGTGACATCTCATTCATGTTTAAAATATCAACACAATATTATTAACTATTTATCTAATAATTTTTAATAATTATTGCGATTTCGTCTATCTATCAATAAAAGTACTAATTTTTTTAGGGACAAGTGAGATGAAAAACAAAAGATATAGAAATATACCCTTTGTAATGAAAGCCAGAAAAATTAGCAACTTGGTGAAGAGATGCCTTCCATTTATCCAGATCAGAGTTGGCCTTATGTATAGTCATTGCCTTACCATAAGTCCTTTTCAACTTTCGTACATCAGAAGGATCAACCTTATAAAAAATCGGCAGAATGGAACGAGCCTTATCTTTCATCATAGAATCGAGGATCTTTGAAAATTCTTGTAAGCAAAATGAAGAAGAAGCATAATTCTTGGAGAGAACAACAATGGCCATCATAGAGTCTTCAATTGCTTTGAGAAGTGATGGTGTAATTTCTTCTCCTTTTTGAAGCTCGTCGTCATCCATGAAAGTTCGAACTCCTTTGTCATCAAGAGCTTTCTTGAGATAGCCGGTGAAACCATAGCGAGTATCCTCACCTCTGAAACTGATGAAAACATCATACTTGAATCTATCTGTGATGGAAGCCATGAATGAATGAGTTGGTTTGATGAATATGAAAATGAAAGTGGGAGATAAGTGATTAATGTGGGAGACAAAAGGACTTTTGAGTCTCTACTAGAGTCAAATAAATGTGGGTCGGTAAAGGAGGGAAAAATAAATTCTCATAATACTAGGGAGTAATTTCCTGGTACTAATAGAGAAGATTCTTTAAAAAAGATGTCACAATCTCAAGAGTATCCCACCTCTTAGTACTTACAAGTGTTTTTTTTTTTTAGGGATAGTACTTACAACTTACAAGTGTTATTGACATTATATTGGTCTCGCTAAGTGTCTTTGAAACATTTTTAACCATTTTAAATTAAGTAAATTATCAATATTCTTTAAAAAAAGTCAAACATTTCAATTCTCAACGGATCGAATACACATATTTTAATAAGAATTTACTACTCCCTCCTTCCCTAATTATAAACACTTTTTCAAAAAAAAGTTTAATCCGTAATTATAAATCTCTATACACGTATGAGAAATGTTAGCAAGACACATTATAACACACATTTTTCAACACACTCTCTTTGATTGGTTAAAATTCATATGAGACCCACCAAATTTATATGGGACCCACATGATTTGGTGGGACCTATGTAACTTTTAACCAATCAAAGATAGAGTGTTGAAAAATGTGTGTTAGGATGTGTGTTGCTAGCATTCCTCATACACGTATTACCAAAAAACAATTTAGTAGCATTCACACACAAAATGAACACATTAGTTACACCATCAACTTTTTTTTTAATATTTGTGATTTTTGTTAAGGAGGCTTATAATAAGAGACCGATGGAGTATTTAAAGTCCTTGAAAATTGTCCATAAGGCACTCACATTTCCCATATCTTTATAGTTTATACTCCCTCCGTCCTAAATTGTATGTCACTTTAGAAAAAATATTTGTCCCAAATTATATGTCGTTTTACAATACCAATGAAATATTAACGTTATTTTTCCTCTTATATCCTTAACTATTTATTACTCTCTTCTTTCAATTCATTCATTTATCTTTCCCATATAATTTATTAAGGGCAATTTTGTAAAACAACTCATAATATCTATTTCTCACACAATATTAATTACATTTCTTAATATGTGTGAAATGCCCAAAACGTCATACAATTTGGGACGGAGAGAGTATAATACAAAAGTACACATGGCGTCTTCACATTTTCCATCTCATTTAATGTTTTTTATTAACCAATCAAAATAGATCATGACTCATTTATATTTTATCGGTCAATCAACATTGATCATGACACAATTTTTTTCTTATATATAGACAATTTGTTTTTCATTATTTTCATCTACCTCTTCCTCCTATAAAAAAGGCATAAAAGGCCTTTTCTGTATTTTAAAAAGCATGGAATTTTAATCTCTTGATGGCTTATGGGGTTGATTTACTTTTTTATTTGAATCTAATTGCTAATGCTACTTTCTTCTGGAAGATTTTCAGATCCAAAAGGGGAGTCGCTAACTTAGTCATTCTTAGAGAAGAATCTAGATAAAAAATTTATTGCAATCAGCCACTCTATTATAGCTATTTTATTGCAATGAGCTACTCTATTATATCTATTATATTAATGAGGATTGCGTAATTTTTTGTTATGATTTTGTCTATATGCATTTGAATGGAACGAAGGGGCATAAATTATATTGGTAAGATTAGTTAATCTAGCTAAATTATTTAATTATGATTGATATTCTATTTCGCTGTTCTTAATTCCATGAAATTTATAATTAGGAAAGTATTTTTATGTGTGAGTTACAATGTTATGTTTAACCTTTTTTTCAAAAAAGTTTATGTTTAACCATATATATATATATAGGTACACATTTTTTGACAAAAAAAAAAGGTACGCACTTCTTGATTAGAAAAATCCTAATTAATAAGAATAATTTTGAAGAAAAAAACTTCAACAAATTCTAATTTCGAAGATTTTTTTATTTATATGAAGATTATAACTCCTAATTAAATAAAATTGTTTTGAATGCCTTTAAATTTATTGAATAGTATAAACTCAAATAATTTACGTATAAATGTTAATAATTTTGATTAAATTTAAATAATTCTATTGAGATTTTAATTTCTATTGATTAGACTGTGATATCTCTTTGTACATTTTGAGGCGATGTACCCGAGGCTTTTGCAAATGAGGATAATATCCATTAATGGTGGAAAATATAGTATCATTGACGATAATATTCATGTTTCCCTATAATGGTGACAATAATTATTGCAACGATGTTGCCTATTATTTTTTCATTACTTATTTTGTCAATTTCCAATTCCATGTTGTTTGATATTTAAAAAATTTATTTATCAGATCATAATTATTTCATTTTTTAAATAATAGATTGAATAAACTAAGATATATATATATATATATATATATATATATATTGTGAAGTTTTTTATTTGAAGGATATATTGTAAAGTTTTTTTTTCCATTTTTTTTACAAAGATTTATTGGTACTATATTTTTGTAATTTGTTTAATAATTAAAAAACAACTAAAATTTTGAAAAATAAATGCCAATTTTAAGAATTAAAGATCAATTAGATGATAATAAACTTACATAATTTAAATTAAATAAATGACCTTTAAATTAAATAAATGGCCAAACGAGAATGTTGATTAAAAAACTGCCCCACATTATTCAATAAATGTGCATCTCTACTTTTAAAAAAATATATCGCAGAAATATTGCAGAAAAATATTACATATGAAGAGAGCGATTTTTACAAAAGTTATGTATTAGAGATATGCAAATAATTTGAATAAAAACAAAGAGAGATATGCAAATAACTATAGAAGCACTAATCTATGTGCGCAAGATTGGAGTTTGTGATGCTCTGCATGCATAAATGTGGGGTATATATTTGAGTTTGAAGCTAACTTGGCGGGATGGAGTTTCACATCTTTGTGTGGAATGTGATTCAATGTTTATTGACATGGTTACAAATAACTGCAAGACTAATGGGACGACCCTCTTCGTTGATGCGGCTTATCAGAAATCTTTTGGACCGAAGTTGGCACGTTGAGATTCATTATAGTTGGCGAGAGGCAGGCAATAGAAGTGTTGGTTGGCTTGCTAATTTCAGCCTTACTATGGATTCTTGGGATTTTGTTGTTTTGGAGACCCCTCTTAGTGAGCTCAATAGTCTCCTCTTTAATGATATTTCCGGAGCTTGCATGTCTAGGAATGTTCGTTTAGTTGTTTTCCTTCTGAGCTTTTGCCCTCTTTTGTACCAAAAAAAAAAAGCACTATTCTCTATAGATTTTTTTTTTATACAGAATCTTTATAGAGTTTTTTTTTTTTATGGTTACACTTAATAGAGGTTAAAAGGCAACATAGATACAAAGAGACATAGAAAATAATAATTAAAGTTAAGAAAAAAATATCATCTCTATACAGGTTATTACTGGAGGGTTTCTACAGAGGTTTATAAGCTAATATTGCATAATTAGCATTTATCTCAATTTATTTATAATAAACATAATCCTTTCATTGAATTTAAAATTTTGGTTTATGTAAGCTTAACTCAATTGATAATAACAAAGCATTGTAATTCAAGGGTTTAAAGCATATCTCCACAAGTGTTTTTCATATGAAGGATGTAGGGACTTTGAAGTATTTTCTCGGTGTAGAGGTTGCAAGGAATTCTAGTGGACTGTACTTGTGCCAACTAATGTGCGTGAACACATAAAGAATCAATGTTTAATCAAGCTTGATGAAAATATAATAATGGTGTAAAAAAAAACTTCAAATTTAGTTAGTTATTTTTTGGGGAAAATATAATATGATGAAAGATAAGGCTCGTTTTGTTGATGATGAAAGATAAGGCTCGTTTTGTTTTGCCTGTCTTTTATAAGGTGGATTCTTCTGATGTACGAAAGTTGAAGAGGAGTTATGGTAAAGCAATGACTAAACATAATGCCTGCCTCGATCTGGATAAATGGAAGGCGTCTCTTCACCAAGTTGCTAATTTGTCTGGCTTTCACTACGAAGGGTATATTTCTATCTTTTGTTTTTCTTTTCATTTGTCCCTAGAAAAAAGAGTATTTTTATTGATAGATAGATAGATAATTATTGAAAATTCTTAGATTAATAATTAATAATATTGTGTGGGTCATGCTAACTTACGCTCCAACGGCATAAGTTAAGAAGGTAAAAAAGGAATTAATCAATAAATACACAAGTTAAAAAGATAAATATTTAAAGCTTCTAAAATTAGGAATACACAATTTTCAAGATTTTATTTCTATTTTTTAATATGTTAACTTGTACCCTAAGGACATAACTTAGCACTTCTCATATTGTATTGATATTTTAAAGTTGAGTGGAGCCTTACACAACCATAAAACTGTTATCACATAAATGAGAGGTAACGAGTTCAAATCCTTGAAACACCCTCTTATGTAACAAAACAAGGTAAGGTTGGGTACAATTCACCAAAATGGTGCGACCCTTTCACGGACCTTGCGTATGTGAGAGCTTTAGTGCACAAGTCTACTCTTTTATTGATATTTTAAAGTTGCAAATAATTTAAGATAGATAAGCCAAGTGATTGGGCTCAAATGATTCAGAATAATTCGATTCCTGGTGGCACCAATTCTTATTCAGGCTGTATTTACCTTTCGGTTGAACTCTTGATTGTGAAATTGAATTTAAACAGAGGATAATTTTAGTTATATAATGAGTAGACTTACGTGCACTTTCGACCCTCCAAATATTGTAATTCGGCGATTTTAGCCTCTTATCTTTTTTGACCATTTTTGGCCCCTTACGATTTCCTCCTTCATGATTTGGGTTGGCTCTCTCATAATTTTCCTCCAAATTTACTTTGTGGTGCATGATTTATTTACGTGACACTCAACTCATGACTTTTCCTTAAAATTAAAAAATAAAACTCCAAAAATTGCCAAAATGTTTAAAACTCTAATTAAAAGTTTGATTCGCTATGTACAAGCTGAATTTTGGCATTTTATTGAATTTTAAAAAAAATCCAGCGACTATGAGAGTTGAGTATTATGTCAATAAATAATGTCATGTCAACATAAATTTTGGGAGAGAAACTACTAAATCATGGGGAAAACGTAAGGGATAAAATTCTTAAAAAAAGTGGGGGCTAAAATCCAACAATCGAGATAGATGGAGGGCAAAAATAACAATTAAGCCTAATATATAACCAGTTTTAAAATATAGATATTTACACTTGAATGACCTCTTAACTCTTATTGGACAGGGATGGGTATGAGCATGAGTTTATTGAGAAGATTGTTGAACAAGTCTTAAGAAATATAAAGCTTGTTGCCTTACTTGTTGGTGATTACCTAGTTGGACTGGAGCACCAAAAGCATCATGTGACTTCACTTTTGAATGTTGGGTTTGATGATACAATCCACATGGTAGGGATCCTTGGGATTGGTGGAATAGGGAAAACCACTCTTGCTCTAGAAGTTTATAACTCGATTGTCAATCAATTTCAATGTTCATGTTTTGTTGAAAAAGTCAGAGAAAATTCTGACAGAAATGGGTTGATATATCTCCAAAAGATCCTTCTGTCTCAAATTAATGTTGGAGAGAAGAACACGGAGATAACAAGTGTTGTACAAGGAATTTTAATATTACAAAAAAGGCTTGCACAAAAGAAGGTTCTTTTGCTTCTAGACGATGTTGACAAGGAAGAGCAATTAAAGGCTGTTGCTGGAAGTTCCGGTTGGTTTGGTCCAGGTAGTAGAGTCGTCATCACGACTCGGGACAAAAGGTTGCTAAAATGTCGGGGGGTTGAAAGAATATATGAACTGAAGGGATTGGAGGATGAATATGCTTTTGACTTGGTGAGATGGAAAGCTTTAAAAAACGATTCTAGTCCATGCTATAAAGATGTTTTATTAGAACAAAAGTATGAAAGAGAGTTAGATGTGAACAAATTGCATAGACCGAAAGATTTGAAGAATGACGAAGGTTATTCAGGTTATGCGGATGTTTTAAAACGTGTCGTAGCTTATGCTTCTGGTCACCCACTCGCTTTAGAAGTAATGGGTTCTCACTTTTCTAATAAGACAATAGAACAATGTAAAGATGCACTAGATCGTTATGAAAGAGTTCCTCATAACAAGATACAAACGACACTACAGCTAAGCTTTGATGCCTTGCAGAAAGAAGAGAAGTCTGTTTTTCTTGACATTGCTTGTTTCTTCAAAGGATGGAAATTGACAAGGGTCGAAGAAATACTTCATGCTCATTATGGCTATATCATGAAAGATCACATTAATGTGTTGGTGGAAAAATCTCTCATAAAAATAAGTGATTCTGGTGATGTGACATTACATGATTTGGTAGAGGATATGGGTAAAGAAATTGTTAGACAAGAATCACCCGAAGATCTTGGAAAACGAAGTCGCTTATGGTCTTCTAAAGATATAATTCAAGTTTTAGAAGAAATTAAAGTGAGTAATAATGACATGGATGGTTTGGCTTTTCATCTTTAATAATTAACTTATTACTTACTGTATGTGATTCTCAGGTTACCCTTTTTGCTTTCTGAATTATTAATATTATTAATTGTCACAATATCAATTTTTTTTACCAGAGTTTCATTTTATATACACCGTGTGTGTAATTTTTTTACATATACATTCAATGATTTGTTGACACGTCATTTAAGTTAAAACCACACACTTATCTTAACCTATAAACACATAGTTGAATCTGTTAGTAACACTAAGAATGTATATTCTACGGCATATTCAGTTTGATTTGTCCTTTTTTTTCTTCTTTACAGGGAACAAGTAAAATTGAAATCACTTATTTTGACTGTTTGATTAGAGTAGAATGGGATGGAGAAGCTTTCAAGAAGATGGAAAATCTCAAAACACTAATTTTTAGCAATGATGTTTTTTTCCCTACAAATCCCAAACATCTTCCAAATAGTCTAAGAGTGTTGGAATGTCGCAATCGCAAGTATTCTTCATCAGATTCCCATTTTTTCATTTGCAATCCCAATATCAATTGCAAGCAACCTTCATCAAATCCATTTGAGTGGAAGGGCTTTCTCACAAAGGCAAGTGTAACATATTTGTATCTCTTATTTTATATTAATACATTCGGTTTAAGATTATTCATAAATTTCTCATTTATTTGAATATTTTTCTATTTCTATTTTATTGTAGAAGTTCCAGCATATGAGAGTTTTAAATCTTGATAATAGTAATCTTTTGGCACAAATACCTGACATATCTGGTCTCCCAAATCTAGAAGAATTTTCAATTCAAAATTGTTGGGAACTAATTGCAATTGATAAATCAGTTGGTTTTTTGTGTAAACTTAAAATCTTGAGATTTATATATTGCACCAAAATCCGAAGTATTCCGCCTCTCAGTTTGGCTTCATTGGAAGAACTTGATCTTTCACATTGTTATAGTCTAGAAAGTGTTCCTCTCCTGGTGAATGGATTTTTTGGAGAACTTAAAATCTTAAGGGTTATAAAATGCACCAAAATCAAAATTATTATGTCTCTCATGTTACCTTCTCTAGAAGAACTCGATCTTTCAGATTGTACTAATCTTGAGATTTTTTAACCTGTGGAAGGTGGGTTTGGTGCTAAGCTTAAATCCATGAGTGTTAGACGTTGCATTAAGCTAAGAAGTATCCCACTACTCAAGTTGAATTTACTACAAACACTTAACCTTTCATGTTGTTATAGTCTTGAGAGTTTTCCACCTGTGGTGGACGGGTTTGTTGGAAAACTTGAAACCCTGCTTGTTGAAAATTGTCACAATCTCAGGAGTATTCCACCTCTCAAGTTGAATTCACTCGAAACACTTGACCTTTCATGTTGTTATAGTCTTGAGAGTTTCCCACTTGTGGTGGACGGGTTTCTTGGAATACTTAAAACTCTAGTCGTTAATAGTTGCATCAAGCTAAGGTTTATTCCACCTCTCAAGTTGGATTCGCTAGAAAAACTTGACCTTTCATATTGTGGTGGTCTTGAGAGTTTTCCACTTGTGGTGGATGGGTTTCTTGGAAAACTCAAAACCCTACTTGTTAAAAGTTCTCACAACCTCAAGAGTATTCCACCTCTCAGGTTGGATTCACTAGAAACACTTGACCTTTCATGTTGTTGTAGTCTTGAGAGTTTTCCACCTGTAGTCGATGGGTTTCTTGGAAAACTTAAAACTCTACATGTTAATAGTTGTTGCAATCTTAAAAGTATTCCACCTCTCAAATTGGATTCACTAGAAAAGTTTGACCTTTCATATTGTGGTAGTCTTGTGAGTTTTCGACTTGTGGTGGACGGGTTTCTTGGAAAACTTGAAACCCTCCTTGTTGAAAATTGCCACAGTCTCAAGAGTATTCCACCTCTTAAGTTGGATTCACCAGAAACACTTGACCTTTCATGTTGTTATAGTCTTGAGAGTTTTCCACTTGTGGGGGACGGTTTTCTTGGAAAACTTAAAACCCTACTCATTACAAGCTATCACAATCTCAGAAGTATCCCACCTCTCAAGTTGGATTCTTTAGAAAATTTTGACCTTTCATGTTGTTATCGGCTCGAGAGTTTTCCACTTGTGGTGGACGGGTTTCTTGGAAAACTTAAAACCCTACTTGTTACAAGTTGTTACAATCTCAGGAGTATTCCACCCCTCAAGTTGGATTTGCTAGAAAACCTTGACCTTTCAAATTGTTATAGGCTGGAGAGTTTTCCAATTGTGGTGGACGGGTTTCTTGGAAAACTTAAAACCCTGCTTGTTACAAGTTGTCACAATCTTAGGAGTATTCCTCCTCTTAAGTTGGATTCGCTAGAAAAACTTGACCTTTCAAATTGTTATAGGCTCGAGAGTTTCCCACTTGTGGTGGATGGGTTTCTTGGAAAACTTAAAACCCTGCTTGTTACAAGTTGCCACAATCTTAAAAGTATCCCACCTCTCAAGTTGGATTCTTTAGAAAAACTCAACCTTTCATGTTGTTTTAGTCTTGAGAGTTTTCCATTGGTGGTGGATGGGTTGTTGGATAAACTTAAATTCTTGAATATTGAATGTTGCATCATGCTTAGAAATATCCCACGGCTCAGGTTGACTTTGTTGGAACATTTCAATCTTTCATGTTGTTATAGTCTTGAGAGTTTTCCAGAAATATTGGGAGAGATGAGAAATCTACCAGGACTCCTACTGGATGAAACTCCCATGAAAGAATTGTCGTTTTCATTTCAAAATCTTACCCAACCTCAAACCTTATGTAACAGTGGATATGTTTACTTCCCAAATAGGATGTCAACACTGGCTGAATTTACTATCCAGAATGAAGAAAAAGTGGACGCAATGCAATCTTCACATGTAAAGTATATTTGTGTCAGGAACTGCAAACTTTCAGATGAATATCTGTTAAAAAGTCTTATGTTGTTTGCTAATGTGAAAGAATTACACCTAACTAATAATCAATTTACCATTCTTCCCAAATCTATCGAAAAATGTCATTATTTATGGAGGCTTGTCTTGGATGATTGTCAGGAACTTCTGGAAATTGAAGGGATTCCGCCATGCTTAAAAACTTTATCTGCAAAAACTGCAAATCGTTGACATCGTCGTGCAAACGCAAATTACTAAATCAGGTTATGATTCATTTTATTTTTTTTGTAATGCATTTGATATGATAATTGACATTATTCTTGATGTAGTTGAACTTACATTAATTATTTATGATTTAGAGGAATTTCTTGAGGCTGGAAATACTTGGTTCCATTTGCCAGAAGCGAAAATTCCAGAGTGGTTCGATCACCAATGTTTGGCAGGATTGCCAATTTCTTTTTGGTTTCGTAACAAGTTTCCTGCCATATCTCTTTGTGTTGTTCCTCCATTGACATGGTATGGTTCTCAACACCGCGTAATAGCAATCATCAACGGCAATAAATTTTTCTATACACATGGTTCGAAGATTTGTAAGACATCACAGAAGGATACGTACCATTTGCATCTTTTTCATATGCAAATGAAATACTTCAATGATAACATGGACAAAGCAGTTTTAGAAAATAAGTGGAATCATGCAGAGGTTGACTTTGGATTCCCATTCATGTATAGTGGAATCCATGTATTGGAAGAGAAAAGTAACATGAATGATATTCGATTCAGTAACCTAGAGAATGATGCTAACATTGTGTTACGCCCTGGATGTTGAAGTAAGTATATAATTCATTTTACCTAAATTGTCATAAAGCTTTCTTCCTGTGGTGTAGAATCTTAATTTGTCTCATCATTTTATGATATATTTTTCTATGTATTTACAATTATAGGCTGGACTATGCAATTTTTTATGACGAGGTTACATATTTTTCCTGAAATCTTTAGTTTTCGCCTAGTTTTAATAATTGTTACCGTTTGACACAACCTTGTATATAATATTTTCTTTTCACCTTTGCACTTGGAGAAATCATGGAAAAGTTTAAAAATATGTTTCTCAGAAATTTGTATACAAATTTTTCTCTTGCAAATTATTTCTTTAGTTAACTTGGTTTCTCAATGCAGGTAAAAGAGAGCATCAGTCACTCTTTTGGAAAATCAACCCAAGCCAAGATGGTTTAAATGCAAGGCAGGAAAAATCTCCACCATTGCTGGGTGAGATTAATGTTATTTACTCTATTTCATGCTTTCAAAAGTACTCCTATCACTGGTGAACATTTTCAAAAGATAACGGTGGAATCATCGATTACTCTTTAGGGTAAACTAACCAAATCCGTGCTGACTTTGTATACACGGCTTAAAAAATCTTCGTCTTTGCTTGATCAAGTTAATGTCATTCACTCCATATTCGGTTCTGCCAAAAGAACTCAAATCTCCATAGAGGAGTTCCTGCAAAAGAATTTGATTTTGAATGTTATTTAGAAAAATGTAATTATGTATTTCTTTTTAAATACAGGCACATGACCATTTCTGATTTGTTTAGTCATATGAGTTGTTCGGTTAGATTGTTGCATCTACGTTAAAAGTCTCCAACTTTTCAAAATATTTGCAAAAAGGTTGAAGTTCTTGCCGAGAGGTGATTGTTTTGTTTTTATATTCTCCCAAATTATTTAATAATGAATACTACCCATTTTAAGGTTGCATTTTTATATTTCCCCCTAGTTAAAATAACCTTTGTACATCTATATGCAGTTAAATTTTAGACTCCGTGTTGTCAAATATCGGCCATGGCACTGTGTAGGTAGACTTTTTGGTAACTCTTATGGCCAATTTGTGAAAGATGGTGAACCAAGGCATGTTCTGGTGAAAGATGGAGGCTTTAAATGGTAGATTTTTGGCTTCTGTCATCCGCAATCGATGACACTATTTAGACTATAGGATCCATTTCCTTTTATTGATAAAGGAATGGACTGTAGTGTTTTTTTTTTTTGAATGACTTTAGTGTGTTTTATTTTCAGAAACTTCTCCTATGCTCATCTAGCGCATATGAAGTATATATTCCTTGAAGGTATTGAAATTGAAAAGGTGGTTAATGATGATGAGAAGAGCTTGTGTATGAAGCCTGATTTGAAGATCACTCCAATCAATTTGCTAACATGGCTCTTATGCGATATTTTAATGCCAAGCTGATTAATTTCTTTAATCTGCATCCTGAGGTAACATTTTTTGATTTAGGTTGTTGCTCTTGTTAATTGTATTTCCTTTATTTGAAGGAGTGATTTACATTGGTTGTGTCAATGTTATTAAATCGTTAGCTTTGATTTGTATTGTTATTTTAGACGCTCAAAGTCTGCTGTTCTGGAACTACATTGGTTGTGTCTGACAAGGTCCATCGATATCCATGTAATACTGTCATTTTTTGTTAACATCCCATGGGGATTATGGAATTCAAGATTACTGCTGTGTTGGCATTTAGATTTCATTCTTTACATAGTACTCTATGATGTGATTTGTGATTCCATATGGCAGGTAGATGTAAGCATGTTATACTTAGTTGAAAATGTATTGATGATAATAAAAAGTATTATGAGATTTAGTTGAAAATGCGTTGATGATTATGTATGTAGGCATGTTATACTTAGTGGAAAATGTTTTGATAATATTTGAGGTTTTATTGCTACTGGTTAAGCATATACCTTTTTGTGACTGCTTGTCTGACTCAATTAATATTCCAGAGGCCATGCTACCAGAGAGCCTTTTAGCCAAAAAGCTTGTAACTTGATTTTCAAAGATGGGCCTGTGAATTTGTCAACAAGAATTTCATCAACTTCCAATGACATTGAACTATCGCTGAACAACTTACATTTGATTCCATCTTTTAAAAGACGTTTTTCTCAGAAGAATGTTGCTGACCAGACTAATCAAGTTCAATGCTTTTCATCATTTAAAATTTCTCCGCCATCCCATGAATCTGACTACCTAGATAATCAAGAAAGTGAAAGAACATGGCAGAAAGAACGTAAATCATTTTCCGATTGTGTGAGTAGTCTTAACGCAGAAAGAGGCAAGCATAAGGAATCATTGTCAACGTGTTTTCAAACATTTTCTGATTGTGTGAATAATCTCAACGCAGAAAGAATGTGCATAAGATCTCCCCTCCACATTCTGTTTGCCGCACTGAAAGCCCTGATTTAAAAATTGTCTCTTGTACTGATAGTATGTTGACACACACCTGCACAGTCGGCACCTGATAGATTGTTGCTCGGTTCTGATGTTAAGCTTCAGATAGTGATTGCCAAAAGTCTGTGTTGTGTTTTAAGCATGCAAAATAAGTGTTCGACGTAACACTCACGGAAGGCATTGATGATTTGGACAATATAATAAACATGTCTAAACCTAGCAGAGGGTATTCTGACGACTGAAAATCTTTTGATTCTGTTTCCTTACCTCCAGAGGTATGCCATCTTGTTTTGGTTTTAATATTGGACTTATTCTTAAAATCATACTTTGATATTCACTTATTATTTTGTTTTGTACCTTTCAAAAGCAATTTTTATTGTAAAAGCAATCTTTTTTCTCGTGAAAGTAATTTCTTTCTTGTTAATTGGTTTCTCGATGCAGGTTGTCGAGAATCTTGGTCATTCTTTTGAGAAAACGAAGGTAGATCAAACTGGTTCGGATGCATCAGATAACAATGCCTCATCCACTTTTCTTTGAACTTGTGCCTTCATGTTTCACTTTCTTCTTCAGTGTTTTGTACTCATAAGTCCTTTCACAAACCAACAAAAACATTGGTTTGATTAAAGTGGATTTATATATAATCAAAGTAAAGTCCACCTTTGTCAATGAACCTAATTGATCTTATCTCTAACTTTTCAAGTATCTTTGGTGGAAAAGAAAAAGAAAAGCATCTTGTCTACTTCATTATCACCAAGTTTGGGAACACCAGAATCAAAAAAAGTTTTCACATCAATGGAAGATTCAAGCTTAGACGATTTCAACTAGACGGAAAACTCGACATTGGCTGTTTTTGACTCAAACAAAATTATCAATGGCATTTTCAATCATAAAGAACATAACATTGCAAAGAAAAGTATCAGTTATTATTTCAATCATTAAATGCATCGAAATGGGGAAAAAAGCAAAAAAACCAACATTAGGCAGCAACCACAATTAATTGCTGCTGGGACAACGGCAGTTAACTGTGTTACGAGTGCATGTCAGAAAGTTGTCAAAATATGACAAAAAAATTGGATAATGTAAATATGTTAAAAGATGCATTTTTCGATGTTAAATGAGTGTAGAAACCTTTTAACAATTTTTCTTCGATGATTTGAGACAAAGATTATTCAAAAAAAAAAAAGTACTTTTGGGTTTGGATGGAAGAGAAAAAGAGTCGGTGAAGGAAATAGTGAGATGGAAGTAGGTTTTCTTATATATGAATTTTGCCAAAAATGTCAGTTAAGCGTTGTTGGGATCAAAAGATAGTTATCTGTCGTTGAAAGTATAAATGTCATTTCAGAGTGATTGAGAGTAATTTTGAAATCCTAAAGAGCAATTTCAAACAATTGACGTGTGTTCCAAGACTTAAGGAAAAATTTGTAGGAAAGCAAAATCACTTGTTTTTTTTCTTCTTATAAAAAATAATAAAATGAGATTGACAAAATTATCATTTAATTTAAAATTATTTAAAATAGAGAAATTTGAACATGATCTAGAGAGACAACAAAAAAGAAATTGATTTTTTTATTTTACAGTTTTTTAAATTTAAATGATGTGTCATGTTTTTATTCGTTGAGATTAAATATGAGGTGTTAGATGAAAGACTATGCAATAATTTCTCTTTAAAATAGTAAAATAATGATTTTTTAGCCAAAAACCATTAGGTTAACGTCCCTCAAATATGTCAGACCTTTTTGGATAAATTCATCCATGAAAAGTCAATTGTTTTTTAAGTATAAATTTACATCACAATTTAAGGAATTTTCAAAATAACTACAAATTTTAGATAAATTTATTCATGAAAAGTCAATTGTTTTTTAAGTGCATATTAGCTACTTAAATAGGTCATCGTTTAACGAATTAAGCTATCAATTTCAATGTTAGTGCAAAACTTTATTCTTTTTAAAATATAAAATAAACTTTAACTCTTTAAAATATGATATAAATGTGACAAAAATTATTGATATCATATCATGTATTTGATGCGCACATGATATCATCATTATAAATAAGAAATGTGAAATGGTCGAAGTATTAAGGTGAGAGTTTGATTATTCATTCCTCGCCATCAAGAATGTGAGTGTTGTCTGAATTGGGAATTTACACGTTGAAGTAATGAAAAGCAACAGAAACTTAGAAATATAGAATTCAACAATCAATCAAATCGCAACAATGTTGTATAGATCAACAAGAGATTCTTCAAGATCAAGAAACTCAAAATCAAAATCAATCTCAATCTCAATAAGAAGATTATGTTCACGCAAGGTGATGATTGCGTGTCTCGTTTTTGTAGCTATATTGCCACCAATCTTCTTCCATTTCCGTCTCCGTCGTTTTCATCAGATTCAACTCAAAAGATGCGGTTGGGTTAATAATCCTCCTCTTGTTTGTGCTCACGGCGGTGATTCTTCCAACTCATCACCGAATACCGTAAGTTTATACCTTTTGTAGCACCGACACTTTAAATTGAAGACGTATCCGACACATACGATTATATATATTTTTTAGGCATATGCACTTATGATTATATTATTAAATTAATACCGTGTTAATGTATCAGTGTCGTATAAAGTGATTAAATTATTAAATTAATACCTGTGTAATGTGTCAGTGTCGTATCAGATGTCAGTGCTTTATAGTTATGCACTTTTTTTTAATTGAAATTGAAATTTGAATTGGAATGTAAATGTGGTTTTGTAGATGGCTGCGTATCGATCTGCACTTCAATCTCGAGTTGACTGTATTGAGATTGACGTATCTCGTTCTTCGGATGGAGTTTTGTTTGCTCTACATGACAGGTACATATGTCTTATGTCTATTTTCATAGTTTGTATTTGTTCGAGTAAACCACCAAATTCGTCCCTGACTTTGTAGGTTAGTCTCAAATAAGTGTTTGTGATTACGAATATTTTATAAAAGTCCTGATTATGTTAAATTTTGCTCATTTTGGGAGTATGTTAGAGGCACTTGTAGAAGTAGCTTTATAGTCACTTTTGGGCTTAATTCTCATATGATGCAGGCAGGGATTTGCAGCGGTTGTCTGGAAACACTAGTTCTAGAGTTGGTTACATGAGCTCAAAACAGGTGACACTGGAACATCATTTATTGTCTTCTATTAGTTAGTTTTGTTATCATATGTGTTTTCAGTTTGTCAGTTAGGTGTATAAAATTACTAATGGAACACATACTTAAGAATGTTTTTGAAGTTTAAATATATTCAAGGACTACACTGAAACCACCTCACACATTTAGGACCAGAATTACTGTTTCTCGTAGTTTATATTACTGAGTTTGTCTATTTATCAGTTGCTGATGCATTTCGGTCAGCATATCTACCTGCTGTTATTGCCATGAAGTTTTTCAATTCATCATTGTTACTAGAATTGTTGTACTGGCAATGGAAGCCAAAAGAAAAAGAAACTGTCCACTTGGCATGATCCCCTAATGGTAGTTTAACATAATGGATATTTAATTCTTAACAGTTAACATTTGTGTCTGAATCTCTGTTGCCAATGCCATGTAGTCTAGAATTTGGTTCTTATGTCCCTCATTATTTATGGGTCTATGCCTTCTTCATGCTTCAAGTGAAAATATCTCTTGCATGAGAGGGCTTGTTACCATGAAGCCATTCATTTTCCTTCACCCATGGGATAATTAGTTCATGATAGAAAATTTTGACAGTGCTCCAGTTGAATTAGCTGTAACTTTTGGCATGTTATATTTTTCTGAATTGTTGATTAGTGAACTATAAGCCCCTTCAGAGTTTGTGGGATTTTCTCTGGAACCTTGATATTTTCATTTGATGAAACAGAGAAATGAACTATTTGATCATTTATTCTAAAATAGTTGATACATGCATTTTAAAATCATTTCCTTTTATCCTCTTTTTTGTTTTATTGAGAATTCTTGGGCTTAAAAAGAGTAACATCAACTAAGTGTGTTCAGTTTATTTCTGTAGATAAGAGAGCTTAGTGCTTCACACCAATCTACTGAGAAGATTAATGATGAAAGTATACCCACAATTCAAGATGCTCTGACGGTATGTTTCAGGATTCATATCTATACCATTGACCCCATTTTGTATGCATGCTGTCTGTGATTGTATTAATAATATTCTGTCGCTGTTGACAATTTTTTCCATATATGTTTTACCTTGTCTTTTCAACATTATATCATATTTCATAACTGTAGTTACACTGTATTTTTCTAGATGACTGCAAGTTCTGTGCGGCAGATAATTCTAGATGTCAAAGTTGGACCCCCGTTGTATGAGAAAGGGCTCGCCAAAGATGTTCTCTTTATTGTAAGTATAATTATTCCGTCCATACCCTATTGCATGTTACATTTTGATACAAGCTCCAGCTCATGTAGAAGTTAGCTCTGCTTTGCATTCTTATTTTTCTTTTATATACACGTTCCTTTCTCTCTTATGGAGAACTTAAATATGAGCTTTTGAAAAAACTGAATTGCAAAAGCTATTTCAACTTATGTGCGAAATATTAGTTGAAAACCTCATTGTTAGTAATAGAAAGTTTCATCCAAATGCCAAACTATCTCACTTCTCTTTTTAGCTTTAAGTATCACAGGTATGGGCCTATGTTCATCTAATAGCCTAATAAGTTTGTTAATCGGGAAAAAAAGGCATGTTGCCTATAAATAAGAGGGGAGCCTTAGAGATTGATATATCTTGTTCTTTGTATAGACTTGGGGTCTTTTGGGCAACGAGAGCCTAGAATCTCTTGAATACTCTAGGAATAATCAGTAATTGGGGATTTTTCCCTATATTCGGCATATGAAATGTGAACAAAAGCCTAAGCAAAACCCTCTTGTGTCTTGACTCAAGTTAAAATGTTAGTTTCTCCACTATGACGGATTGAATTCCTCCTCGTGTTCATCTCAATGTGAACCTCCATGTATCTTGGCTTAAATTCAAAATCAATTGACACACATGAGATTGTTAGAACTGGAATCTACATGGATATAAATTACTGAGTGAAGATTGATTAATTGCTGAAAATGGCCAGAAACAGTGTTCACTGGGACAGAATACTGAGAACTTTAGAATGGGAAGTTACTGATGGAAGTTACAGAATTTACTTATATAGACAGGAGTTAGAGAGCATGCCTCCTCTCTCAACCACTCAAAACCAATTCTAAAATAACCCGATTCCCCTTCTAATCTTCTCCTATTCCTTTTATTCAATCACAACATAAGTTCTAGACTAGGTTGGCCTTTACATAAACCTTATAAATAGGAGGCCTACTAAGTACTGACAGAGATTCCTTTCTTATAAAAAAATATTAACAGATCTCTACGACCATCTTGTTTATACTAACAGATCTCTACGATCATCTTGATTACAATAATAGCTCCTAATTAGTCGTCGTAGCATGACTTTAATATTGATTACATTTTGTGCCTCTTGGTCTCCAATTTACTGGGTCTTTTATGGCTTGTGAGTAAATGGAGGAAGGAATTAAATAATGAGGTGGTCTTGATGGTTAAACCAGCAACCTACACTCTAACTTCTTTACCAACATCAAAGTAAAATGTGAGAACCCTTGCCTGCTTTGCACAACTTTTAGCTCTGCCAATGTAGCGTGCCTTGTCCTTTTAACATCACACTAGCAAGCATACTTTGTGTTAATGCCTGATGGCAGAACTTCTTTTACTAAGTTCCATGCATAGATAATAATACATCATATAAGATATTTTCTTCAAAATATCTTCTAATTTTGCAGCAATGTAATTTCCGAATGTCAATACAATCTCTTCCAGGTGGAGGAGACAGGGTGCAGAAACTGTCTCATATGGGCAAAAAGTGACAATTTAGCAAGGGATGTCATTAAACTCTCATCAGAAATTGCGGTAAGAAGCAGTTCATATAGCTCTATTTGCAAAACTTCTCATGTTTTTATGGCCAGAATGTTTTACCTATGAAAATCTTCTGTTGTCTTTTGGCATAGGTTTCCCTATATTATTATGTTTTTCTTTAGGCCTCTTTTCAATCTAAAATGGCAAGGGAAAAGGAACGTACCTTATATTCTAAACAACTGATTGGCAGGGGAACATAAAAACAAAAAAGTGTACAAAACTTTTGGGTTTTGGCTGGAATATATTAACTTAAACACTTGCTCAGCATTAAGTTTAAGGCTGTTACCAATGATTTAATATAAATAGTGAATGAAGTAATGCTTGACAATAACATAAGGTTTCTTGGTAAAAGTTTGTTCACCTATCACTGTAATCAAGCTAATGGCTAATATGTGTATGAAGAAGAATGGAGAAAGAAACAAATGCAGTTTATAAAGTAAACAACCAATTTGGTCTTTGAATATGTCAGGAGGTGTCACTATAGTCTCTAAATGTATCAAAATTACAAGAACATCCCAAATGTGTCTTCTGCTAGTCAGTTTGATCCACAAATGCATCTTCTGTAGTTCTGTTTGTTAGTTCGGTCATCAAATATGTCTTCTGTTTGTTAGTTTGGTCATCAAGTATGTATTTTGTTTGTCAGTTTCGTCCATAAAAATACAAACAGAAGAGAAGACATATAACAGAATGTTTCTTCGGGATATAACAAGACACTTTCAGAAAAGCATGGAAGCTCTAGTTTGCACAAAGTATTAAATTGTGTCTAGATACTACTATATTAGACATTTTTTTTCATTATTTTTGTCACAAGTTAACTTTTACAACTTCATGAGTTGAGTCTTGGAGATTTCCATGAGTTTGATGACAAGCTTGTTCAAAAGTGAGTATAACCCAGTCCAACATCGACCCAAACTATGATTCTCAGTGTAAAAATAAATAACTATCTGTACATGTAAGAGAAGATCATATCTCCAAACATTATGTGCGTTTTTGTGATTTTCATGACAGCCTAACCTTAAACAGAGGGCTCGATTTTCAAAGCAAGTTAGCAAAATAAAGGTTATCCTTGTCTAGAAAATGGTTGAGGGTGCAGAAATGGAAATGAGATTTGTGTGAACACACTCCACGTGATTATAAGAACTGAATTAAAGCCGTTACATTTGTTATGTCTGCTTAAAGTTTGTATTGATTAATGAGAAGTCATTTCCATCATTATGCGGCTATAAGCTGGAATCTTATTGCAGATGTGTTGCTTTTAACTAGTTTTTATTGTCATGTCAATTTCAATGTCCACACAATTTTAAAATTGGATTATGCAGGTTGGCTATATAGTCATGAGGGAACCTTCTACAGGGGCTAGATCAAAATTGTTGCGGATGAAAGGTGCTGAGGTTGTTGGTGTCTACCACCCATTGATTGATGAAAAGCTTATGAAAGTTTTGCACAGGAGGAAAAAAAGGGTGTATGCTTGGACTGTTGATGATGCAGAATCCATGCAAAAGCTATTGTTTGAGCATGTTGATGGTATTGTTACGAGTAACCCAACTTTACTTCAACGCCTAATGCAGGATGGCAAAATACAATGTCTGGAAGAAGGTTATTCATTACCAGGCTAACATTTGTTTCAAGGATGTATACCTCTGCTTCAAAAGATTCATTGTGATTAGTGATGAGCAGAAAACTAATCCTATGTGTCACATTCATTATTCTCTTGTATACAAATTGATATTGTGCTTGGAGAAAAAGGAAGAAGAGTAACATGCAAGCTTTGGTATATTTAATTAATGGGAGCTTCTTTTTCTCTCATGTTTTCTAAAAATAAAACATGTGTTTTTTTTTTAACAAGAAAAATAAAACATGATGATGTTAGGTCGAGATCGGACAATGTAGACTTCAAGTAGATTAATAACTTGACTCTCAAGACATTACCAAATACAAAAAATACATAATAAATATGAAAGATTACCAAATATAAAAAATACATAATAAATATGAAAGATATTTACATCTTCAAATGAAAATGATCCTTAATTATTTCGGCTAAAAATCTTATATACATGATAGAGTTTTAATCTAATCTAATTGGACCTAACTAACAAAACTGTAACAAGTAGTTCCAGATACATCGACTAATTTGATTTAACTATGATTTTAACCAAGAATCTATACTATATAAACTAGCGACTAATTTGATTTAACTATGATTTTAACCAAGAATCTATACTATATAAACTAGCGGAAAGACGGGCACGTTTTTACTGCACTAACGCATGTGATTATTTTTTTTATGTTTGATTGTATAATTTTGATTAAATTTTTTAAATATTAATGAGAATTATTGATATATTGATTTATAAACAAAATATTGTCCAGACATATAACAAAATTATTTTTGAACTCAACATATTTTAGTTTGCCTGCATATAAAATTAAGATAAAATAATGATCATTTATTTTTTATTCTAATAGTAATTAGTAACATCATAACATAAATGTATAACTGATGTAAAAGAAACATTGTTATGATTACGATAAAAAAATATATTTAAAAACTACAATTTTTCGTAAAGTCTTCATCTTCTCCTTCTATTTTCCCTTCTTTAATGAGAACTTTTGTTGAATTTTGAGAAACTTCTCTTGATAAAGCTACATATAATTGACATGGCTGAAAACATGTCGTGGAAGATAGATTCCGACATTGGGAATGGTCTGCCCTTGTGACTTATTTATGGTAATAGCAAAACTTAGGCTAACGGGAAACTGTTTTCTACTAAGAACAAAGGGAAGTCTTGAACTCACATTTATTTTTAATTTAATTTTGGGCAAGAATACTCTTTTTTCAGCATTGCTTCCTGTTAGGATTTCCACATCCAACATATTCTTAAATAAACCACGACATAATAATCGTGTCTCATTACACATGCCATATCTAGGGTCTATGTTTCTCAACAACATCAAAGGTGCACCTTTTTTTACCTTTACTTCCTTGAGCAGTTAAGTTCATAAATTCCATTTGATATAAGTTATGAGTATCCCCTTCAACCTCGTCAAATGACAACAAATTATGTTCTTCTCCTGCAAACTAATTGATAATAAATATTTAATATAGTGCTAACAAATTTTTTTCTGAAATATTCTGAGTCCTATAATCTTTTTTTAGAGGATTTAAAGTCCAATCTTTAACATTATTTTTTGCTCACGTTTGTTACTAATCATTTTTTAGAGGATTTAATGTCCAATCTTTAACATTATTTTTTGTTCACGTTTGTTACTAATATATTTTTAGAGGATTTAAA